>Ga0334886_1000134_pt1 | contig 124216 bp, 90 predicted proteins | sample GraSluR1_MG_9_FD_207232 | JGI IMG/M metagenome (GOLD analysis project Ga0334886, IMG submission 207232) | Sludge microbial communities from methane-producing bioreactor in Wageningen University, Netherlands - Granular Sludge_27_06-R1 | ecosystem: Engineered > Bioreactor > Anaerobic >...
AGCGCCGTCGCGAAGCCCGAGAGCACCGCGGTAAACGACTTCTTCTTCCGGTTCGATCCCAGAGATTATTTCGACTGAATCCGAACGGACAATCCCTGTCTGCACAACTCTGCGCGAAACATTTCCCCCGTTATAGACGAATGCTATGCTGTCCATAACGATCGAAGAACGGGGAACGATTATCGCATTTTCACGCGACTCTGCTACTACCCTCGCTTCGACGAAAACCCCAACCGGCAAAAGCTTTTCTTTGTTGTCGATCACTATTTCCGCCTTGAAAAGTCCGGTGATAGGATCCGCGCCGGGAGAAATATTCCTAAGCCTGCCGACAAACTCCTTATCCGGTGCGACATCAGCTAAAATACGCACGATCATGTTCTCACTGACTTTCGCAAAATCGGTGCTGGAGATGCTAACCGGCAATTTCAGCTCCTCGATGACCGCAAGGCGAAGTATTCCGCGAAGACCGGGGGCGTAAACATCCAACTCGTTGAAATATTTCCCGACTATCGTTCCTGCGAAGGGTGCACGAAGCTCTGTGCTATTGCGCACCTGACGGAATCCTGCCTCGGCGGCCTCGAATCCGGCTCTCGCCTGGTCAAAACTCTGAGGAGATATAAGGCTGTCCTGATAGAGCGAACGCATCCGCTCAAAAGTCTGCTTGGCGGCCTCATATTGCGCGCGAACCTGATTCAGATTTTCCTCGTCCATTTTGACTAAAAGCTGGCTGGAACTCACTTTGTCACCCACACGGACATAGATTTTATCGATAGTCCCGGGTATCTGCGGAAATATCATCACATCGCGAATACCCTCCAACCGTCCGGAAAAGGTAACATACTCTTCAATATTACGAACATCCGGTTTCATAATACCGACAACAATCTTGTTGCGAGAGGTTTCTTGTTTGGCATTGCCCGGATTGCCCTGACATCCGACAAGAAAAACCATAATAACCACAAATAGAATAAGAACTACACTGCGCGACTTCATCTTATCTCTCCTTGAAATTATTCCCGATTGCGACATCGTATTCGATTCGGGCGACTTTGTAATCCGCGATTGCGGCGATATATTCATTCTGAGCTTGTATCAGCGCGGAATTAGCGTCGAGAACATCGGTATTTGTGGCAAGTCCCGCGCCGAACTCGGCTTGTGCCACACGGTAACCCTCACGCGCCTGTTCCAGTTTGACCTTCGAGACACTGAGCCTCTGCTCGATTTCTTTGAGCGCGTTGAACTGGTTCCGAATCTCCATCTGGGCGGCGCGAAGCATCATATTGTAGGCCTCTTCGGCTCTATTGCTATTATATCTGGCCTTTTTCACGCCATAAATTCGCTCGCCGAAAGAAATGATGTCCCAGCTCGCGGCGAGGGTGAGATTCCAGGAATCGTAGAATTCAGGCTCATATGAGCGGTTAGGCCGCTGATATAGGTAGTTAAATATACCTACAATATTCGGCGAGAAAGAGCCATAGGCGATGTTTACTCCAGCTCTGGAAGCCTCGACCGCCTTCGCCATCTGCCGAATATCCGTGCGTTTATCCATTGCAGATGAGATATCCCCGTGGTAATCCGGCATGGTAATATCGCCGATTGCTGTGTCAGGATCGAGGATCAGCGAGGTGTCATCCGGAAAATTCAGGATGAAATTCAGCCCAAGCCTCGAGGCGTTTACAGCGTTCTCGGCCTGAATCCGCAGAAGGTCTATTTCTGAGCTTGCCACGCGGGTTTTCAGAAGGTCGTTTCGCGAGACGAGACCCTGTTCATACATCGCCTCGATAACGCGAAGATGCGCGTCCATACGGCCTCTGGCGTCGATCATCGATTCCCTGAACAGCTCGGCTTTGATAACCCCGAAATAGGCAGTCGCAACCTGTTTGCCGACCTTGTTCAGACTGCCCTCATATCCTGCAGTCTCCATCTGAGCGGCGGCTTTGGCGGCCTTCTGTCCGAAAAATATCTTCCCGCCTGTGAAAATTGGCTGTTGAACTCCGAAAGCTATGCGATAGTTATCGTCATCACCCATCGGAATCCCGCCTTCGGGCATGAACATACTTAGCTCATCGGGCATAACCAAAGTTGGCACCTCGTCGAGCCGGGTGTATGACGCCTCCGCCTTCACACGCGGGAAAAATCCGGTAACAGCCGATTTCGCGTCCATCTCTGCGGCACGGCGCGAATTATAGGACATCAGAACTTCTGAATTGGCTTTCATCGCCCTGTCAATCGCCTCGTCCAATGTTAGCCCGAATGCGGCAGTAGCGAGCATGCAAGCAATTATTAACAGTTTTTTTCTCATTTCTGTTCCTTAGAAAGTAATCTATTCGGTCTTTTTCACAGCACCATTCATAAAAAGATGAAATATAACTCCCGCCTTAAGCCCCAGATCGTATTCTTCAGGCGAAAAAAGCCAATCCCCCATGAAAGAAGAAATTAGCCCCGAAAGCGCCGATGCCGCGTCTTCCGGCGAAATTCCCTTCCTGAGGTGTTTTTTATTTTTATTAAAATACATCCCCAATTTGATCCGGAATTCCATAACAACATTGTGAATGCGCGGCTTTATCTGATCGACGATGAACTCGGGACAAAAACGGTAAAACTCCGACATCATGATGCGGTAAAAATTCGGGTTTTTGTTTATGATATTCAGAGAGCTTCGAACGTATTTCTCGATTACTTCCTCGAAAGTTCCATCCTGAAGCAAAACATCCTCACCCTCCATGACCATTTCCTCGAATTTCCGGTCGATTAGTGCGATAAAAAGGTCTTCCTTGTTCTCAAAATAATTGTAAATGGTCGCTTTGGAAAAACCGGCTTCTTCGGTAACATCCTCGATTTTGGTCATCGCAAACCCATGGACAGCAATGAGTTTTTCGGCCGCATCGATAAGTAACTCCCTGTTCCGAATTTTGTCTTTTTCTTTCTGCCTCATGTTTCCCCCTTAGGTTACCCGTGGTTCATTTTTATACTCACGATTATTATAATGACCCGCGGGTTATTTTTCAACCCAATTTTCATCTTTTTCCAATTTCGCGAAACCCTTTAATACAGACCTTTTGGAAAAGATGAGGTAGAATATGATTCTCCTCGACTTGATTTTTTCTGTTGTTTGAGATTTATTTTTTTGTGGAGGGGACTACTTCTTCGAATTTGGCTGGGGAGCAGGGATTCGAACCCCAATTCTACGGTCCAGAGCCGCATGTCCTGCCATTGGACGACTCCCCAGTGCTTCAAAGAGACCCAATATATTTTTGCAGATTGCCATAGTCAAGAGAATTTTCATAAACCTCAAATTTTATTTGTGAAAGTTCTTTTCTGAATCTTCAATACTTGACTTGAGAGTGTTCTGCCTGTAATTTATATAAAATATGTAGCTAAGGGAGAGTCGATATGAAAACACGCAACATCGGAAAAAAAGGGCTGGTCGAGCTGATTATAGCGCTATGTCTGCTTTTCGTCGGGTGCGCGAATGGCGAGGCGACACCCGAAGCCAAGGTCGAGGAGGCAAATAATATGGATAGAAAACCGGTTCTCGCCGGAAGCTGGTATCCGGGCGATTCAACAGAACTTCGTGCAACAATCGAATCCTATTTCCGCAAGGCCGATCCTCCAAAAATCGAAGGACGCATCGTCGGAATGGTGTCGCCGCATGCCGGTTATGTCTATTCGGGACCTGTGGCGGCATATGGTTTCAAAGCTCTACAGCGCGATAAAGCCAAATACAAAAGCTCGACCGTAGTGATTATCGGCCCGAACCATCGTGCGGCGGGCTTCTCGGGAATCAGCATATGGGCGGACGGCGGATGGATTACTCCTCTCGGCAGAACCCCTATAGATACCGATTTTGCGAAAGCACTGCTGAACAAACTCGGCCCCTCTGCCGATTTTAACACCTATGTCCACAATGTAGAACATTCCCTCGAAATTCAACTCCCCTTCCTGCAATACGCTCTGGATAATGATTTGAAGATTGTCCCCATCGTCTTAGGTTCACAGTTGGACATTATGGTAGATAACCTCGCAAACGCAATCGCCGAAATCGCCGATGAGAAAACTATCATCCTCGCCAGCACCGACCTCTCGCACTATCATCCGCAGAACAAAGCGCAATCTCTCGACGGCATTTTCACCGAGGCTGTCCTCAGCGGCGATGCAGACAGCCTTCGCAAAGTCGTCCGCTCCGGAAAATGTGAAGCATGCGGATACAACGCCGTCTTGACGTTGATGAAATGCGCGGGTCGTCTCGGCGCGGACAGCATCGAAAAGCTTCGTTATGCCACTTCCGGCGATGTCCCGCATGGCGATTCCTCGCAGGTCGTCGGCTATCTTGCCGCGCTATTTCTTAATACCGGCAAGGAACACAAACTCGGGAGCAATATGAAAGACTCAGCTCAGACTGATTCACAGGCCGATTTTAACTTAACTGATGAGCAAAAAATATATTTGCTCAAATTGGCAAGAAAGACAATCGAAGATTATGTCCGTGACGGCAAAGTTCACACCCCCAAAATGCCCGAAGACGCTATCCTCGCGAATGATGGCGCGGTTTTCGTAACCCTGCACCGGGATGGTTTGCTTCGAGGATGTATCGGACAGATGATTGCGCAGGGGCCGCTCTATCTAGCGGTGCGCGATATGGCAATCTCCGCGGCGACTCGTGATCACCGATTCCAACCGGTCAGCACCAAAGAACTGGACTCAATCGACATCGAAATCTCCGTCCTCTCGCCGATGCAACCCTTTGAGGACTGGCGCGATTTCGAGATGGGCGTTCACGGCATATGGCTCACAAATGGCAACCGTAGCGGCGTTTTTCTGCCGCAGGTCGGACGAGAAACCGGCTGGAGCAAAGAGCGTTTTCTTCAGGAACTTTGCTCTCAGAAAGCGGGGCTACGAGCCGATTGCTACAAAGACCCGAACACTCAGCTTTTCAAATACACTGTTGTCGAATTTGACGAACACGATTTCAAACTAAGGTAGAGAACTTTGGACGAACCCGAACTCGACATAAAAAAAGGCGGCCTTCTCGCGCGAATATTCGACCACATCTTTTTTCTGCGGCCTTTATTGATATTGCCAATCTGGGCGCCTTTGCTTCTCGGCTACAACGCCGCAGGCGGAAGCGGTCTCGATTTTCTTTTCGTAAAATTGCTTCTGCTGGGGATTTTCCTCGGCGGCGGAATATACGGCCTCAACCAGATATATGACATCGTCGGCGACCGGATCAACCGTAAAAATCTACCTCTTTCGCTCGGGCTTGTTTCCGAGAGATTTGCATGGATCATCACCCTTCTCTGCGACATCTTAGCGCTCGCGGTTGCTTTTTGGATAACGCCATTTACCGGACTTTTTACCGCACTCGGGGTTTTTATGGGGTTTTTATATTCCCATCCGAAATTCCGGTTCAAGGACAGCCCCTGGAAATCGATTGTTCTTAACGGCCTCGGCCACGGCGCGCTGGTTTATGTAATCGGCTGGAGTTCGATCGACAAGCTTCATTGGCAGGTGCTCTACAGAATGCTACCCTACGCGCTGGCCTACGCCGGCGTCTTTATCGCAACGACGATACCCGATATCGAGGGGGACCGCGCGACCGGCAAAACAACTCTGGCCGTTCTAAAGGGCGAAAAAATATCTACGATAATCTCCTACGCACTAATCGGTGTCGCGGCAGTCGGCTCGATATTTCTGAAAGAGCCGGCGGTTTTTCTCACAGGGCTTTTCGCAGTGCCCTTTTATGTCTATGCCGCAATCAAAGGTGGCAGAAGATTTGTTACTGCAAACAAGGTTGCTGTTTTGCTTATGAATCTTTGGGTCTGCTTCTATGCTTTCCCCTATTTCATTGTTCTGATTATAGTTATAGCAGGAAGTAGGGTTTATTATTCGATGAGACTCGACACGAAATATCCATGAGAGAGGCGCGATGTTTAGGTTAAAAATCCTTTCGCTTTTACTATTATCTTTCACGATACTTTTCGCGAAGGCCGGCCCTATAAGAATGGGCGATCATCTTATGTCGCGGGGCGAATACTCGAAAGCCTTAGCGGAATATCGCAAAGCCGAAGCCGAGAATCCTAACGACCCCGAAGTCCTATGGCGCATCGGTTCGGCGATGACCCGTCTCGCGCTTACAATTCAGGGCAGTTCGCGGCACGATAGCCTCGAAATCGCCACGAATTACCTAAATCGCGCCATCGTGCAGAACTCCGGCATCCTCATGGCTCATCTCGAATATGCCCGTGCGCTGGGAAACTTAGCGCTTTTTAAACCCGACTGGGACGACAACCGCGTCGCACGAAGAGTTCGCGAGGAGCTTGTTCTCGTCCTGAACAAAGAGCCAAGTAACTCCGAAGCCCTTTATTTAATGGGAATTTGGCATAAATGGGTCTGCCCTAAACCGCTCCTCGAACGCAAGCCAAGCGGTCTCGGAGCCGCATGCATCGATAGCTCGGCCTATTATCTCCGCCAAGCAGAAAAACAGGACAAGGAAAACCTCGAATTCCAGCTCGAACTCGCCCGCGTATATATCGCGATGAACAATACCGGCGCGGCAAAAGAGGTTCTTCGCGGAATTATCGCAGTGAAAAACCCACCATCGATTTATGAACCGACAATTGAGAACGCAAAAACAATCCTTTTCGGCATCGAAAACCCCGAAGACTCCTCCGGAGAACCCAAATGAAAAAAGCCCTCGTGGCATTCATCATCTTTCTTGGCATCGCGATTTCGGCGCAAGGTCAGTCTTTGCGCGATGTCCTTTATACTGCCGACGGTGAGGAAACCCGTGGCGAGCTTATCGAAATCACGCCTGTGCAGGTTCTTTTCCAAACACCGCAGGGCATGCTTAGATTAAACCGCAACGAAGTGCTAAGCGTCGAATTCGGCAAAGAGCGCGCCGGAGACACATGGCGAACAATCGACGACATCGATGACGAGCTTCTGTTGGATGTCCTTGGGAAAATCCCCGAACCAGAAGTCTCAGCGGGAGCTAATTACATAGTCCTTTACGATAGCAGACACATTGAATTTCGCCTCGACGGCACGATTGAAACCAGCCATAGACGCATATCGCAGGTTCTCGCCGAAGGTGCAAAGGATTATGTCGCGCTGAACGAGATTTACTTTTTCCCGGATATCGAATCGCCTGAGATAGTCCATGCGCGAAGCATCTCGCCCTCCGGTCAAGTTCTTCATCTGGACGAATCCGCCATCGAGCGCGGCTCGATAAACCCCTATTTTCCGGATTACGACCGTCTGAACATCCTAAAATACGCGCTCGGGGAAATGGCTGTTGGGAGCGTGGTCGATGTCTCGGAAAAGACAATTCGGCGTGGCACTTCGCCGCTCGATCCATTTTTCCTGAGTGTGCAATTCTATTCAGATGCCCCGGCTATGCGTCGCGAGGTATATCTTATTTGCGAGACCGGCACAAATCCGGCCTTCGATGTGGCAAATTGGCCGAAAAACTGGCCTTCCGCAAAGATAGAGACAACACCGGCATTCACGAAATATAGTTGGATTATCGAGAACATTCCACCGGTTTTGCCGGAATCCAATATGCCGCCGGAAGCCCTTTATTCGCCGACTTTGCTCATTTCGGACGGCATAAGCTGGGATTCTATCGCAGTGGAATTCGATATGGCGATCCGCACTGCAGATGATTCTCCGCCGCGAATCGACCGCGTTCTCGAGCGGATTCTCGCCGGACGAAAATCGCAGAAAGACAAGGCGCGCGCGATTTATACTTGGATTTCCACCGAGGTTGGCTTCATTCCGGTGGATGCCTACATTTACGGCTTCACGCCGAAAAAACTCTCTCAGATTGTCGGAAAGCAGTCAGCAAACGACCTCGACCGTGCCTTTTTGTTTTATTGTCTGGCAAAACGTTCAGGTATCGAGGTCTCGATCGGTTTTGCTTCGGCACACGAGGATGGTTTCTCCGAAACAGTTCCCTCGCTTTTCTCGGTGCCTGTTCCGATTGTCCTCGCGACCCTCGACGGCCAGCGCATAATTATCGATCTGTCAACCGATTTTCTGCCTATGGGCACGGTGGAAACCTCGATTATGGGCGAGCCTGCAGTATTTTTCAGCAATGGGAAATACCAGATTTCGTCTATTCCTATGCCGTTTCCCGCAGAGGAAGGCAAATCGGCTGAGATGACAATCCGCCTAAGCCCCGATGGCTCTATTCAGGGCCAATTGCACGAAAAATATTTCGGCAACCGGCAGGAGAACATCCGCGATTTCAGATATGTTACACAGGAACAAATTCGGCAAGCAATGGAGGAGCGAGTCGGCAAAATCCACAACTCGGCGCATCTCGACGGCTGGCGGCTTCAGAATATATCGGATTTGGACGCGATTCCCGAGCTTATTGTCGAGTTTTCTGCACCAGACTACGCCATCGACGCCGGCGGGAAATTCCTTGCTTTTAAACTTCCCGGTATAGATTATTCGGCATGGGGAACCGGCGCAACAACCCGTAAATGGCCGGTTTGGTTCGATTCACCACATCGCGAAAAAAACAAGATCGACATAGAGCTTCCTTCGGGATACCGGCTTTATCACCTTCCGGAGAATGTTCGGTTCGAGGCCGATTCGATAAGTTATACTGCGGTTTTTACAGAGAAAAAGGGGCATCTAATTTTCGACGACGATTACAGCCGCTCGAGAATGGCTTTTGCTCCGGAGAAATACCCTGAATACCGCGAATACAGGCGTGCTCAGGCGGCGGTCGCAAACAGGTGGGTTGTTCTTGAAAAGGCCAAATGAAGCGAATTTTTTTTGTCATATTGCTCCTAATAGTCGCCGCTACTTCTTTTGGCGATAAGACCGAACCGCTTCGCGCCGAAATCGCGAAGAACAAGTCCGAGCTTCAAGAGCTCGAGCGCAAAGAGGCGAATGAAACAGGTATCCTCGACGCCCTTTCGCGCCGAATCATTCTGATTAACGACCTCGTGGATGCCCTTCGGGAGCGTGATTCCACATTAAGCCGTCGACTCGATGTCCTCGAAGACTCGCTTAGAATCAAGAGAGATGAGCTTGACTCCGCAAACGCCACTCGCGCAGAGCTTCTGCGGGCAATGTTCATCCGCGGCAAGGGAGGGGAATATGCCTTTATCCTCGACAGCGATGGATTTGGCGATTTCGTCTCGCGAGTGGGGTATTTCGTCTATCTCGCCGAGGCACGAATGCGAATCTCGGCATTAGCGGATTCTGCCGCGGCGCAGGTTGCAGTTCTAATCGACTCGACAACCCGAGTTCATACCGAGGTCATCGAAACGAGGCGTGCCCGAGAAAATGAACTCGACAGCCTTCGCGCCGCAAAAGACCGCAAGATGGCGGTTATCACAAAAATCCGACAGGATAAATCCGCCTATCAGCGCGCTATTTCCGAAATGGAACAATCCCTCGCCCAGCTTACGCGGGAAATGCCGCAAGCTGTTATGCCGGGCGATTTCGAGCGCAACAAGGGCAGTCTCCCTTGGCCGACAACATCAAAAACAATACTCCATCCCTTTGGAATAGTGAAAGAGAAAAGATTCGGCACGGAATTTAAAAATGCCGGTATAGATATTGCTACACAACCCGAAGAGCGCGTGCTTTCGGTCGCGCCGGGGCGTGTGGCGCAGATTTCGTGGCTTAGAGGCTACGGACGTATCGTCATTCTCGAACACGGAGGGGGATATTTCTCTGTCTATGGCAACCTCGGGCAGGTCGAGGTTCTCAAGGGGCAGGACATCTCGAACGGCCATACAATAGGCTATACCGCCGCGGACGGTTGGCTCGAAGGCGCGAAACTACATTTTGAAATCCGAAAGGGCAAAGAGGAGGTAAATCCACTTGAGTGGCTCATTACCGTATGATTTCCTCGTGTCGATACCTGGGCAGGAGACTGCTAAAACCATGCTTTATCGCGCGGTTCGCTCCGAAAGGATTGCATCGGCTTATCTTTTCCGTGGGCCGGCCGGCGTTGGCAAACTCGCTTCTGCACTCGATTTCATCCGATGGCTCAAATGCAAATCCCCGGAAACCTGCGGTGCCGAATGCAATTCATGCAAACTAATCGCACACCTTAACCATCCGGACATCGAGCTGACAATCCCCCTGCCAAAGGAAATCGCGGATTCGCCCGAAAGCACGGGTGAAATGCATGCCAAAATAGCCGCCGATCCTTTAATCAGCCTGTCTTTCGATAAACCCGCAAGCATCGGCATCGACAAAGTCCGCGCAATTTCCGAATGGCTTGCGCTGTCTTCGACAACTATTGGCGGTAGATGGGCGATTATTCGCGACGCCGAGACGATGACCATCGAAGCCGCAAACGCATTTCTGAAAACCCTCGAAGAGCCGCCCGAAAACGGACATATCATTCTGACAAGCTCCCATCCGGATTATCTTCTGCCGACAATTCGAAGCCGCGCCCAGTCCATCGCTTTCGCACGGATGTCTCGGGATCAAATCATGCAAATCCTTCTCTCACGTGGCATTGACGCCGAATCTGCCGAGAATGCCGCATTTTACGCCGACGGAAGTATCTCCACAGCTCTCGAATTCCTCGAACAAGGCTCGGGAGGCGTAATTGAGCTTGCAGAAAAGCTATGGACCGCAATTCACTCAAAAAACGAAGCCCTCGCGCTGGATTTCGTCGAGGCGATGGGACAGGACAGATCGAAATCGCTGGCGGTTATCAAGACTGTGATTTCTATCCTTCGCGACCAAATCCTTTACCAAATAGGCGCGGAAGACATAGCCGCAAATCGAGCTATAGCAAAGCGTCTTATCCGAGCCGCTGAGAAGTTCCCAAATCCTGAACCTATCGGCAGAGCTGTCGAATTCCTCGAAAAAAAGGCCTACGAGCTTAGATATAATCCACAATACGACCTTTTCTGGATGGACGCCGTAATTCGCGCACGGGAGTTCGTCTATCGGGAGGCAATATGAGAAATTTTTTGATAGTGCTACTACTTATGCCGGTAATCCTCTTTTCGAATCAACCTTGGATGGACTTTTTTCCCGAAATATCGGAAGAGTATTCTGTAAATCTTGAAAATATTGTCCTCGACATCGAAACAGATGCGCTGGGGAATCTCTATGTCCTTTCTATCGGGAACCGGCGCTTCTTTGTAGATGTTTTCTCGATTGAAGGTTTGAAAATTCGCTCCTTCGGGGACAGCTTGATGCTAACCGCAGAATACACAAATCCGCTCTGTCTTCGAGTTTCCGAACGGGGCGAAATCGTGATTGTCCGCGGATGGGACAGACTTCTCGAAACGCCGGTCAATTGGGTTTTCGATTCAAGCGGAAAGGATGTCCTCGAAGAAACCCATCTGCTTAAATACGCCGAATGGCTCAGCGTCTCGCCAAAAGGAACACATTTTACCCTTCAGGGCTACATCCGCCAGGATTCCTACATCCCATTCTTATATAATAGGGATTTCGAGCAGATCGAGCTTGAATACCCAATCGAAAATGCGGTTTTCGATATCTTTCGCGGCGATGAGGTTTTCATCGCAACTGAAATCCGTGAAAACGGCCGCTACTTAGTAATCCGAAAGCTCGATTCTAATGAAATCCAGATGGAGCGCCTCCTCACCGAGGCCGAAAATCCAATCATCATGCAGGAAGGCAAATTCGCCCTTATCGACGATGCCCTTTTCGTGCTGACAAAGGTTTGCAGAAGCCCCGGCGTTTTCTGCTACTCTCTCGATGGCACTTTGCGCTGGAGCAATGAGGCCGATCAGGACATCAAGGTTATGAAACCGACTCTTACGCGGGAACACATTGTTACCCACGGGGCGATTTGCTCGAAAATCCTCGGCATTTCCGAAGAGCCGATTTTGGATTTCTGCGACGATTTCATGACCTACGACAATCGCCTTTTCATGTCGCTGGATACCGAACCGACAGTATGGCCGGGCATCGAAATGCTTGCGGTTTCCTTCACATTGCATCTTCCGGATTTCGAACTGCACACAACATTAATGACCTATTCTAATCGAAATTTGCTTGCGCCGGTTCAATTCGACGGCAAAATGACGGGATTTCGTTTGGGAACCGAAGAGTATGTCGCATTCGCCAAGGATAAGAGCGTAACTATTTATAAGATAATAAATTAGATGACTCACGAGCAAACACGAAGGGCGATTCTCGCCTGCGCGGTTTCGACCGGATCGGTCGCTTTGTTCACTCAGGCTGTGCTTTTTCGAGAGTTGTCGATTATCCTTCGTTCGAACGACCTAATTGTCGGAATAGTTCTCGCGCTATGGCTCTTTTCGGCGGGCATCGGAAGCATCCTCTCCCCCTTCGGCACGAGATGGTTCCGAAGCTATTTCGCGCAGACATCCGCGGCATTTGTTTCACTGATAATCCTGCAATTTGCCGCTAACCTTCTCAATCCGGGCTTCGGTCAAATTTGGCCTTTCCTCAAAACGATTTTATTGATCTTGCTTTCGGTCGCACCGACCGCGATGACCACCGGAGCGGCATTCGCGGCTTTTTCAGCCTCTTTCCGACGTTACGGCGATCCGGCAAGGGTTTATATTCATGAAGGTCTCGGATCTCTAATCGGCGGGGTATTGTCGCTGATTTTAGCGGCTCTTTTGCCGCCGCAGGTTTCAATATCGATAATAACCGGCGCTTCTTTCGGCGGAATCTTTGTATTCACAGCGAGAACTCGGCGAGGGCTTATCTCCGCCCTTGCTTTTATCGCGGCCTTTCTAACAATCCCAGCTATGAACTCAATCGAAAGAACCATCGAAAATAGGCTTTACAGCGGCTATGAAGTCGAAAGATTCGAGTCGGTTCACGGTGCAATACAGGTTATGAGCCGTTTCGATGAGACATATCTCTTTCAGGGGGGTGCTTATTTAGGTTCCACCAGCGACACAGTCGATTCCGCGCCGCTAATTCACGCTCTACTCGCTACAGCCCCTCCGAAATCGAATTACCTCATAATTGGCGGAATCCTTCAGGGCAATATTTCAGCGGTTATGGCGCATCAGCCGGAAAAAATCGCAGTGATAGTAAATGACCAAAAGCTCCTCGAAAAGGGCGCAAGGAGCTTCCCCGCCTTCAGAAAACTCGCAGACCCACAGATAGAGATCATCATAGGCGATCCTGCACGCGAACTCCGCAAACTCAAAGGAAACTTCGACTACATCCTTATTTTTCCCGGCATTCCACAATCCGCCGGAGACGGCAGGTTAATTACCGAGCGCGTCTTTGAGAACCTTGCCACACATCTTTCGCCTGAAGGCAAGCTCTTCGTTGGTTTCCCGACAGCGCCAAATATCATCACCGACGATGAAGCCGCACTATTGGCGAGCGTCCGAATGGCGATAGCACCCTTCGGCGATGTTACCGCTTATTTCGGTGAAAACACCGCGCTTCTCGCGTTTCCTGACAGCGGTGAATTCGGTCGAAAGCTCCAATCGCTCGAACCATCTCAAGTAGAACATCTCCCGATTCCCTATTCCGTGCTGACAACAATCTTCGAAGACTTCCGTCAGGAGGACTTCCGCCGCCGAATCGAAACCGCCTCAGAGCAAAAGGGATACAAAATCGAAGCAAATTCATGGGCAAAACCCTTCGCGCTCTTCCTCGGTCTTCGCAGGTGGGAAAAACTCGCCGGCGGAAGACTTCTCTCTGTATTCGCGGCAATTCCCCATGTTATTTGGTATCTTTCTTTCTTTTTTATATTAACCTTCTCAACATCCACCGCGAGATCCGGCAAGTTCGAGAAGTTCAGATTATTTCTTCTTGCATTTACCGCAGGCGCTTTTGGAATGGGTTCTTCGATATGGCTGATGTATTATTTTCAAGTGGTTGGAGGCCAGCTTTATCTCGCCATCGGCCTTCTCTCTGCGCTTTTCATAGTTGGGACAATCGGCGGTGCAAGCCTCGTAACATCCGGGAAAATTAGATTTCGTGGCTGGCGGATAATTTACATAGCAGTGGGAATATCGCTGGTGGCAACAGCATTAAGCGCTCTTCCCGATTTTCCGATTTGGCTTGCAATATTTATCTTCGGTTTTTATCATTTTCTTATCGGCTCGGTGGTCGGAGCGCTTTACCCGCTTCTGCTCTATATCGCTGATGAGAGGGGCATTTTCCGCAACAAAGCCCCTGCTGTAATATACAGTGCGGATCTCGTTGGATCGGCAATCGCGGCGCCGCTCTTCGGAGTCCTGCTAATTCCGGTTTTCGGAATGGAAGAGGCATTTTTGTTTATAGTGATTATTTATTTTGCGTTCTTCAACGCATCGAGGTTTAATAAAAAAGAGAATAAATCGAAAGGATAACAAATGTCGCAAATGGACAAAATGTTCAAACAGATGCAGAAGCTCCAGAAGGATATGGAGCGCATGCAGGAAGAACTCGCCGAAAAAGAGGTCGAATCCTCCGCGGGCGGCGGGATGGTTACAGCCACTGTCAACGGCAAAATGGAGCTGGTCGATCTGAAAATCAACCCCGAAGTTATCGACCCTGAAGACCCCGAGATGCTCGAGGACCTCATAATCGCGGCGGTCAACGAGGCGATGGGCAATGCCAACGAAATGGCTCAAAGCGAGATGTCGAAACTTACCGGCGGCCTTGCCGGAGGTTTTCCCGGTCTTGGGTTATAGACCGGAAACGAGCGATTCGCCAAGCGCAACGGCTTTTTCCATAACATCGGCATCTTCGAGCACAACCCCCGGCGCACCAGCATTTCCGGCGGTTATTACACCGCGCACATCGTAACCGAGCGAGATGAAGATTTTCGCGGTGTAGGCGATGTAATCGGAATATACATCGCGGCCGGGAGCGCCGTATGTGAATACTAATCCGATAGGCACGTTTTTTCCCTTATTCGCGACATAATGGGCATAAAGCCTATCGACAAAAAGCTTTGTTTGCGCGGACATCTGGCCCATATAAATAGGAGTGCCGACAACGATAGCAGTAGCGGATTCCAATGCCCGATAAATGTCTTGCATATCGTCGTTTAAGATGCAATCGCCCTTAGGTCTGCAGTGGTTGCAGGCTTGGCAGGCCGAAATTTGAAGTGTGTTCAGGATAAAAATCTTAGTCTCGGCGCTTTTCGAGGATGCGCCATCGAGGATTTTTTGGACAAGAAGGCTTGTATTGCCCACTGCTCTGGGGCTTCCGATAATCCCCACAACTTTCATGTTATTGCCTTATCGCAATATATATTATAAAATATATTTAGCGAGATCGCTATCTTCCAGAATCGCATTAAGCTCGTCGTTGACGAATTTCTTCGTGATTCTAATTTTCTTGGCTGTCTCATATGGCGCATCGAACATTATATTTTCGAGAAGCGTGCTCATTATTGTGTGCAAACGCCGAGCACCGATATTTTCGGTCGTGCTGTTCACATGATCCGCGATGCGGGCAATTTCCTCGATCGCGCCTTTAGTGAAATCAAGCTCGACACCTTCCGATCTCATTAGAGCTGTGTATTGCTTTATCAGCGAGTTTTCCGGTTCGACAAGGATTCGCCCGAAATCCTCGCCCGAAAGCGAATCCAGCTCAACCCGAATTGGAAGCCTGCCCTGAAGCTCCGGCACAAGGTCGCTCGGGCTTGTCCCATGGAACGCTCCAGCCGCGATAAAAAGAATATGATCCGTGCGCACCATGCCGTATTTCGTCGCGACATTCGTGCCCTCGATAACCGGCAGAAGATCGCGCTGAACCCCCTCGCGGGAAACATCCGGCCCATGGGAGCTCGGTCCGGCAACGATTTTGTCGATCTCGTCGATGAATACTATCCCCGATTCTTCGGCACGAGTTAGTGCCATATCGACGACTTTGTCGTGGTCGATAAGCTCGTCTATCTCCTGTTGCAGAAGTAATTTACGGGCCTCGCCGACCGTAACCGACCGCTGTTTGGTCTTTTTTGGCATAATCCCGTCGAACATCTCGGAAAAATTTAGGCCCATCTCCTCCATGCCCATCGGCGAGAAAATTTCGACCATCGGCGTAAAGTTCTCCGGCACATCGATCTGAACCATCCGGTCTTCCAAATGGCCGACTTCGAGCTGTCCTCGTAGTTTCTCGCGAATCCGCTCCTCACGGCCTTCGTCATCGGCGGAATTTTTTGCGGTGCGTTTGGGTCTGCTTGGTGCGAGCAGATCGAGAAGTCGTTCCTGAACATTCTTCTCGGCGCGTTTTTGAACTTTTTTCTCGTATTCTGCGCGAACCTGATTCATCGAGATGTCCACCAAATCGCGCACCATTGACTCGACATCCCTGCCAACATAACCGACCTCGGTAAATTTACTTGCCTCGACCTTCACGAAAGGTGCGCCCGCCAAAGCGGCCAAACGACGCGAAATCTCGGTCTTACCAACCCCTGTAGGGCCAATCATGAGAATATTCGCCGGAAGAATCTCGTCGCGCAGAGGTCCCTCGACCATCTGACGGCGCCAGCGGTTGCGAAGCGCAATAGCTACGCACTTTTTCGCATCGTCCTGCCCGATAATATATCTATCCAGTTCCGTAACTATCTCGCCGGGAGTTAGCAACTCCCTGTTTTGCGCTTTTTTATTCGATGTCATAGGGAAATAACCGATATTTTATTATTGGTATAAATACATATATCCGCGGCGATTTCGAGGCTTTTGCGGACAATAACTGCGGGGTCTGTGGGCGGATTTTTCGAAGATAAAATCGCTCGTGCCGCGGCAAGGGCATAACCCGCACCGGAACCTATCACGCAGATTCCGTCATCAGGCTCGACAACATCGCCGGTTCCCGAAATTACAAAGCAATTTTCGAGCGAAACTACAACCAGCATTGCTTCCAGCCGACGCAAATACCTGTCCGTGCGCCAATCTTTGGCAAGCTCGACCGCCGCTCTCGGGATGTTCCCATGATGCTCCGAGAGTTTCTCCTCGAAACGTTGAAGCAAAGCGAGTCCATCCGCCGCGCCGCCCGCGAAACCGACCAAAACATCGAAATCGTCGAATTTGCGGATCTTCTTCGCTCCGGCTTTGAAGACCATCTCATTGAATGTAACTTGCCCATCCCCGGCGATCGCGGCCTTGCCGTTAAGCCTCATGCCGATGATCGTCGTCCCGTGGAAAGCTCCGCTATTTGATGAATTCATATCAGTTGAGCGATACTATGTTCGCATTAGAATTGACAAGAACACATACTCCTGCCGCCACTTTGAAAGCACGTTTGACAATTTCCTCGACCGATTCCGCAACATCGGGTTGTGCAAGAATCGCCCTAATGGCGGCCAGTGCATATTCCTCACCCGGGCCTATAGCAACGATTCCAGTTTCCACTTTGTCAGCTTTTCCGGCGGTTATGATATAGGCACAATCGCGACCAAGAGCGACGAGTTTGCCGGGTATTTGACATAGGGCTTCGTCTGTTTGCCAATCTTGGCAAATCTCTCGGCAGGTCTCCTCGAAATCCTCTCTCGTATCGAGCTTATGGACAAAGTTTTCCGCGATTGAAGTCGCCTGACAAAGCCCTGTAAATCCAATAAGAAAATCAGGGCAACTCTTAACAAGACCGACTTCATCGCCCTGCTTTTTGGCTTCGTCGAAATCTGTGCCAATGGCCGCTTTGCCAGAATGAACAAGTCCAATAATCGTTGTTCCGGCTTTTTTATCGCCTTTGTTCTTTGTCCAAAACATTTGTGCCTCCCCTGCAACAAACTCTTTTCTAATCTTTCATATCCTACGATTATATTTAATTGACAATAGTTTTTCAAGAAATTATTTTTCAATATTGCTATTCAAAATGAGGATTCGAACTTCTGAAAACTCAGTAAAATATCGTTACTATAAGCCCCTTTCGCAACATCTATCTCCTCGAATCGAATTTCCTTCCCTATTTCATTTTGCTCTTGGGATGCGCCTTGCGATAGGCCTCCTTAAGATGCTCGATCGAAGTGTGAGTGTAAATCTGCGTTGTCGATAGCGATTCGTGCCCCAGAAGCTCCTTCACAGCTACCAAATCAGCTCCCTGTTCGAGAAGATGCGTCGCAAAAGTGTGGCGGAGAACATGCGGAGACGCCTTGCCATCTGTAACTTGCGAAAGATACTTGTTCACAATACAATATATATCGCTTCTGGCGAGTGGTTTACCCTTTTCGCTAAGCCAAAATTCCGCCGGAGAACTTTCCCCCGCAAGAGAAGGCCTTGTTATGCAATACTCGTCGATAGCTTTCAGCGCCGGCTCTCCGAGAATTACTACCCTCTCTTTATTTCCCTTGCCGAGCACTCTTATCTCTTTCGTAGCTCTGTTTAACTTCGATAAACGAAAATCGAGAAGCTCCGAAACACGCATACCGGTGGCGTAAAAAAGCTCCAGAATAGCCCTGTCGCGTATTCCAAGCCCAGTCGATAAATCGGGCATTTCGAGTGCGTTTTCGGCCTGAACGAAATCCAAAAAGGAGGGCAATTTCTTTTCGACCTTTGGTAAAACGAGCGCGCGCGCATAATTTGCGCTCACGACGCCCCTATTGTGAAGGAATTTAAAAAGACTTCTGACCGAACTTATCTTTCTGTGGATGCTTTTCGCAGAGTATCCGCCTTTGCGAAGCCCCGCCAGAAATCCTCTGAAATCGATAATCTCGATCTTTGAGAGGTCCTCGGATCCCTCGTGGAATTGTTCGCGAATGTATTCGGAAAATTGCGCAAGATCGACCCGATAAGAATCGACAGTATTTGATGAATATTGTTTGTCTTTGGCCAGATAAAGCAGAAATTCTGCAATGAAGCCATCCAGAGGGGTTTCGGCTACGTCCATAGGAGGCCTAAACCTCCACGGCTTCTCTATACTTGCATGCGACGCAAACCTTGCTGGTTCCGTTTTTGCGAACTCTCATGAACATAGTCTCACAGCCGCATGTCGGGCAAGGCCCCTCTATCGGCGGATCCCAGCTCGCAAAATCGCAGTCGGGATAGTTAGAACAACCGTAAAAGACCTTCCCGCGGCGGGTGTATCTTTCCTGCACATGGCCGTTGCAGTTCTCGTTCGGGCATTTGAATCCCATGTCGTATGGCTCGGTGTATTTGCAGTCGGGATATCCGCTACAGGCGATGAATCTTCTGCCTCTACGGTCGTGTTTCACGATAAGCGCTTTGCCGCAATTCGGGCATTTTTTGTCGATCGTCTCCTGTTCCACCGGTTTTCCCGCATCGTCGATGGGCTTTGTATTCTTGCATTCTGGGAAATTTGTGCAAGCCAGAAAGCGGCCGTGTCTTCCCCACTTGATTATCATCGGCGAGCCGCATTTTTCGCAAATATGCTCGGTCTTTTCCTCGAGATCGCGTTTAAGCTTTGCGCGATTGGAATTCGCCTTCTCCAAAAGAGGCTCGAAACCTTTATAAAAATCCGAAACCACTGCAATCCAGTTTAACTCGCCCTCTTCGACCCTGTCGAGTTTCTCTTCCATATCGGCTGTGAAACCAACCTCGAACAACCCCGGGAAAAGCTTTATAAGAAGCAGATAGACCTCTTTGCCAAGCGATGTCGGCAGAAGGCTTTTCTTCTCCTTTGCGATATATTTGCGCGTAAGAAGCGTTTTAATTATCTGTGCGTAGGTCGATGGCCTTCCGACGCCGTTATCCTCCATCTCTTTGACCAATGTGCCCTCGGTAAATCGTGGCGGAGGTTTTGTGAAATGTTGCGACGGCGTGATTTCAAGTAGCCGGCATTTATCCTTCTTGTTGAGCTTCGGAAGTTTGACAGATTCCTCTTCGTCGCCGTTTTTATCCGTATAAACCTTCTGGAAACCTTCAAAAACCAAGGCGCGCTCGGTTGCGGCAAGTTCGTAATCTCCAGCTACAATCGTTACTTTTGTTTGGTCGTAAAGCGCGGAAGACATCATGCATGCTACAAAACGTTGCCAAATAAGCTCATATAGCTTGAATTGCTCCTTCGTAAGGTAATCTTTAATCGATTCGGGGGTGTGGAAAACGTCTGTTGGACGAATTGCTTCGTGGGCATCTTGACTGGCCTTTCCGGCCTTATAGTTGCGGATTTGGAGGAATTCCGAACCGTATTCTTTAGTGATAAAGGCCGCGACAGCGCTTTTCGCCTCGTCGGAAATTCGCACCGAATCGGTTCTCATATAGGTAATCAAACCACTGGGGCCTTCCTTGCCAAGTTCGATGCCCTCATAAAGTTCCTGCGCAATCCGCATCGTTCTGCTGGCTGAGAAACCCAATGTGCGTGCCGCGACAAGCTGAAGTGAGCTTGTAATGTATGGCGGATAGGGGTTTTTGCTGATTCGTTTTGTCTCGATCGACTCGACATTGTATTCGCAGTTTTTCAGCGCGGCCTCGTGTTTTTTTGCACTCTCTTCGTCGGCAATTTCGAGATTAGCGCTCTGATATTTGACTGCTCTGGCAGTGAAAACCGCTTGTTCATGCTCCAAATCGGCGTGTATATGCCAATATTCCACAGGCACAAAAACGTCTATTTCCGCCTCGCGCTCGCAGATGAGCCGTAAGGCCACGCTCTGCACCCTTCCTGCGGAAAGCCCCTTATAGAGAGTCTTCCAAAGTAACGGCGAGACTTTGTATCCCACGAGCCTGTCGAGCACACGCCTTGCCTGTTGGGCATCTACCTTGCGCAAATCTATCTTGTCAGGGTGTTTGATGCCTTCGAGCACCGCTGTTTTGGTGATTTCGTTGAAACGAACCCTTCCAACTTTTTTATCACTGCCGATTAACTGGGAAATATGCCATGCAATCGCCTCGCCCTCTCTATCGGGGTCTGAGGCGAGGAAAATCTCTGAGCTTTCTTTGGCGGCCTTTTTCAGGCTGGTGATTAATTTGCCCTTGCCCCGAATCGGCTCGTATTGCGGAACAAATCCCCCCTCGATATCGACAGCAAGCCTGTCCGGCGGAAGGTCCATTATATGCCCTCCGCTGGCGATGACGTCGAAATCCGCACCGAGGAATTTTTTAAGGGTTTTCGATTTCGTTGGAGACTCGACTATGACGATCTTTTTCGGCATCTCGTAAATCCGTTCTGTTAGCAGATAACTCTTTGCATACCAAGTGGTTTAAAGCGTCTTTTTCATTCCGCGCTTGAATTGTTCGGACTTATCTTCTTGCTTCTTCTTGCGGAACTCAAAGTTGAGTCTGCCGCCAAGAATCTCTTTCATGGCGACGGTTGTCGGCTTTTCTTTTTCGATAAGCCGCGTTTCATGTTTTTTTTCTAAGGCAATACGCATATCGTTGATCTGGCGCGCTCTACGAGCAACTAAGAGCACCATTTCATACTTCGATAGCCCCTCGATTTTGACATCATAAAGGAACTTGTTGTCAATCATCTTACCCCTTTATTTTGGCGGTTAACGCCATATTTCGCCTTTAAATCTCTTTACTGCAAGACGTTCTGAACGGGCAATCGCAAAAACATCCTCGATTGCTTCCTCGAGAACATCGTTAATTACTAAATAATCGTAGTTGTTGAACCTCGAAATCTCTTCTGCGGCGTTCTTCAGCCGAAGCTGAATATCTTCCTCGCTGTTCGTTCCTCGCCCTCGAAGGCGTCTCTCGGTCTCCCCAGCGGAGGGTGCGGCTATAAAAACCAGCACCGAATCCTTCGGATAAGCCGCCTTCAGCTGTGCCGCGCCCTGAACATCGATCTCGAAGATCATTATCTTACCATTTTCAAGCGCATCTTCGACGAATTTTTTCTGCGTGCCGTATTTATTGCCGTGGACAACAGCCCATTCGGCAAGTGCGCCATTTCGAACCATTTCATCGAAGACGTTTTCATCGATGAATCTGTAATGAACGCCGTCGATTTCGCCCGCTCTCGGCGGACGTGTGGTCAGGGAAACCGAGAATGCAAAAGGATCGCCCTTCGCGAGCAAAGCATTGTATATTGTGCTTTTGCCGCCGCCCGAGGTGCTGGAAATCACCAGCAGAAGCCCTTTTCTTTCACCCCTATTCCACATTACTGACTTGTTCTCTGATTCGCTCCAATTGCTCTTTTATGGCAATCACAAGCCGCGAAGTCTCTGCGGTGTCGCCCTTTGCGCCGATTGTGTCGGTTTCGCGATTGCATTCCTGAAGGATAAACCTCAGCTTGCTTCCCACCGCCTCTTGCGCGTCCATAGCGTCGCGGAACTGCTGAACGTGGCTTTTTAGCCGCGTTACTTCCTCAGTCGGGTCGGATTTCTGCGCGAGAAAGGCGGCCTCCTGAAGGATTCTGTCCTCATCAACCGGCGCAGTGCCTTCGAGCAAAGTTTTAATTCGCTCACGGAGCCTGCAAAGATAATATTCACGGCTCATGTCCTTATTCTTCGCGATTTCATCGACGAACTCGACGACCAAGTCCAAGCGTTTGCGGATATCCTCGCCTATTGCCTCACCCTCGCGGACACGCATATCGAGAAGGCCGTCCATGGCTTTTCTGACTGCGTTTTCGAGAAGTTCCTTCGCTTTCTCGACGAAATCCTCGCGCGGTGAAGAGATAAGAACATCCGGAAGGACCACTATATCCGAAGCGCTAATCTTGCCCGAAAAAAATTCAAGCAAACTAAGGGTCTTCATATAATTCTCAAGAAGCGGCTTGTCGAAAGAAACATTGTAAACATCGGTCTTTGTTGCATAGTTCATCGAGATGTTTAGCGACACTTTGCCGCGCGAGATGGACTCATTAACAATCTCGACAGCTCGGTGCTCGAATGTTCCGAGAATCTCCGGTATTCTGACACCGACTTCGAGGAACCTGCTGTTGACGCTTTTCACCGTTGCGGAGACCTTAATCCCGCCCGATTCCGAGACGCCCTCGCCAAACCCTGTCATGCTTCTGATCATAATTGCCTCGCGAAAACTAAAGTATGTATAATATAGAATTAGATGCGCAGTGTCAAATGCAATTTTATCTCAACATACCGACCGGTAGGTATGTGCTTTATTGTTGGCATTGCTGACATTTCAATGTTTCAGCTTTCGGTTTTCGGCCAGAAACAGGGAAAAGGCCGACCGGGTATTTCGACAGGAATTTCGCCGATGAACCGAAAATCGCTTCCTGCTTCAAAGGCGAAAGCGACAATGCGGACACCTTCTTTTAATGCTTGCACGAGAGCTTCTGCAAAATCAGCGTCTCGCTCGGCGAAAGGTGCAAAGCAAAGGGCATCTGCGCGTGTTACTACGAAAACAACATAAGCGCCGATGCCCAATTTTGCGAGGTCTGCCAGCTCGCGTATATGCCTTGTGCCGCGAATGGTGCGGGCGTCGGGGAAGCGTGAGGTGCCCTCAGAATCGACCAAATTCACAGATTTTGTCTCGATTAAAACCTCTCCCGCAGGTGTTTCGACAGCCAAATCGAAGCGTCCGCCGACGGAGGGCGGTTCAAAATGGATTTCACCAGATGGGATGATTTCGGGAATCTTTCCTGTCGATATGGCCCATGCGAGGAGCTTTGGCGGCAACCTACTGTCAAGACTCGCCCAGATAGGCTCTGAGGTTGGGTAGGCGTCGGTTTCTATCGCTATGATGTCGTGGAGAGTCTTTCCGCTTGCTCTTCTCTTTTCGAGCAAAACCTTTCGACCCGCAATCAGAAGCTCTTCGAGGCGGCCTGTATTCGGCAGGTAAGCTTGAATAGACTCTCCTTCAGATTCGATATCGCAGACAAACCTGTTTTGTCGAAACATAAATCTACCATATACAGGTTCATTGACAACCCGATATTTATCATTTTTCATTATAGATCGATATTTTCTATTTTTTTGTAGGCCGATTAATATCGCTATTCCTCACCCAGAAGAGATTCCAAGACCGAAATTATCTCGCTCATTTTATACGGCTTCGTTAGAACTCCCGAAAAACCGTAATCGCGGTATCTCGCCATAATCGGGTCGGTTGAATAGCCACTGGAGACAATAACCGTGGCATCTTTATCGATTCGCTTCAGCTCGCCGATTGCAAGAACCCCGCCCATTCCGCCTCGGACGGTGAGATCCATCACAACGAGGTCGAAGGGCCGACCGGCTTCCTTTTCCGCACGGAACACCTCTATTAATTTACTGCCATCATCGACTAAGATTACATCTAATCCAAGATGTGTCAACATGGCCTTTGCGGCTTTTCTCACGATGCTTTCATCATCCATAAGAATCACGCGGCCATGGAAACGTCCTGATTTAGCTTCCTGAAGCTCTTCTGACGTCGCCAGCTTCGCCGATGCAGGTAGATAGACTTGGAATTCAGTTCCTTTGCCCGGTTCTGATACTGCCGTGATATAGCCGTCGTGATTTTTTACTATCGAGTAGCAAACTGCAAGACCAAGCCCTGTGCCATCCTTTTTCGTTGTGAAATATGGGTCGAAAATTTTATCGATATCCCTTTTGGGGATTCCTTTGCCGGTATCTTTAACAGATATTATGATATAATCTCCTTCAGGAAGCGGCAAGTATAGATTGTCATCTATCTTTATGTTCTTAGCCGAGATATGTATTTCACCACCCATATCCATAGCTTGATCAGCATTGATTATCAGATTATGAAGAACCTGACTTATCTGGCCTTCGTCAACCTCGATATTAAAGAGCTTTTCGTCGATATCGAGAGAGCAGACGGAGTTAGATCCCCGAAGTGCGAACCCGCAGGATTCGTCAAGAATCTTTTTGATAGAACAAACATTCCGGACAGGAGCTCCGCCCCGCGAGAATGTCAGAAGTTGTTGTGTAAGGTTCCGTGCTTGCAACGAAGCCTTTTCGGCGTCGAGAAGGATGTCGAATTGATCGCTGTCAACGCTTGTCCGCTCGCGTGCGACAGAGATGTTGCCGATAATCGCGGTTAAGATATTATTAAAATCATGTGCTATACCGCCAGCAAGCAAACCTACCGATTCGAGTTTTTGCGCACGGGTAAGTTCTTCCTCGAGTTCTTTTGCACGCGTTACATCGCGGAAAACCAGCACCACACCAATGATTTTGCTCTCCCTATCGCGGATTGGCGCGCCGCTGTCGGCGATAATACGTTCTGTGCCGTCGCGTGAGATGAGTTTTGTGTGATTTGCCAGCTCTACAATCTCGCCGGTATTAAGTGCCTTGTCCACGGGGTTTTCGCGCTTTTCGCCGGTCATTTCGTTCACAATATCGAAAATTTCCTCGATATGCTTTCCGACAGCCTCTGATTGTTTCCAGCCGGTAAGTTCTTCGGCGACCTTGTTCAACATAACAACACGACCTTCGGTGTCCGTGGTTATGACACCGTCGCCAATGGAGCGTAAAGTAACCGCAAGCCTTTCCTTTTCTGCGGCAAGCTCCATTTCGGCATTTTTGCGGTCGGTGATGTCGATAGCCATCTCGAAACGGACATTTCGGTCATCAGGCCATTTGATTATGCGGTCGAAGAGCAGATAGTGCCTATCGAGATTCGTGTTGAAGAATTCCCATTGATATACCTCGCCTGGGTTTTTCATGATAATATCATTCGTGCAAAATGAGCAAGGCTTATCGAACCCCTGAAATTCTTTATAGCACTTTTTGCCGATTGGATTATCCGAGAGCATTTCTCTCAAACAGCGATTGACAAAGAGAACTTCATAGGTCTCGGGATCACAAACATAGACCGCCTCACCGATGCCGTCGAAAATTGAAAGAAGCTGTTTTCGCTCTTCACGAAGTCTCTCTTCAGCGGCTTTTCGGTCTGTGATATCCTCGATAATGCCCTGCACTGCGATAACTTCGCCGTTTGGGCCGTGAACGGGATCGAGATAGAGCGTGCAAATGGCCGATTTACCCCATTTCGACGTGTATGAAACTTCGCTTCGAAGGAGTTCATTTTTTTCGATAGCTTGTCGAATTTTCGGTGAAATTCCGGCTTCGACAAGTGGCGGAAATTCGAGAATGTTTATCTGCATTGTGGCTTCTTGCGAGGGCGATCCGAGAATATCGACGAGAGCTTGATTCACAATCTGCAAATTTCCGGCAATGTCAGAAAGGAAAATGCCCAGCGGCGCCCGCCCGATGAGCATACGATTGCGTTCCTCGCTTTGACGAAGCTCTCGCTCCATTTCTTTTCGTTCGGTAATATCGCGGATAAGCGCGAGGATATAGTTTTCGTCGTCGATGACGGTTTTATTCAGGCTGATTTCTGCGACAAAAGTGGTGCCGTCTCCGCGAGTGTGCGTCCATTCAAAGTATTGTGGCCCCTTATTTATTGCGTTGTCCATCCAGACGATGCTTTTTTCGTAGGAGTCTAAATCGTTAGGTTGGAACTCCGGGGATAGCTGGTGCGGCCATTTGCCGACGATTTCTTCGCGGCTGAGCCTGTATTGCTCTTCGGCTTTCTCGTTGCAATCGATTATATGATAATCCTTTATGAGGAATATGCCGTCATTTGCGGTTTGGAATAGTGTGCGATATCTCTCTTCGCTGGCTTTCAGAGCTTTTTCGGCGAGCTTTTTCTCTCGAACATCGCGAAAAACGAGAACCACGCCGATTATTTCGCCGTCGCGGTTGCGTATGGGTGCGCCACTGTCCTCGATAGGGATCAGTTCGCCGCCGGTTGTAATCAAAGCTGTGTGATTCGCGAGACCTATTACCGCACCGGATTGGAGCACTTTCTCGACAGGATTGTCGCAGGGCTTTCCTGTTTTTTCGTTTACGATTCGGAAAATCTCTGCAAGCGGCCTTCCGAGGGCGTTATCGAGGCACCAGCCGGTAAGTTCTTCGGCGAGTGTGTTCATAAGCGTGACTTTGCCGTTGTAATCAGTTGCGATTACAGCATCGCCGATGGATCGAAGAGTTGTCCTGAGCCACTCCTTTTCCTCCGCGAGGGCGAGTTCGGCCTCTTTCTGCTCGGTAACATCGAGAATGACCGATTGAACGTGGGTAACCTTTCCCTTTTCATCACGAAGCACACGGTTCCAATCGCGCATCCATCGGATTTGGCCGTTTTTAACAATGAAGCGGTAGCTCTGCTCCCATTCATTTACCCCTTTTGCGAGGTAATCGAGAATTTCATTCTGAACGCGTTCGCAGTCCTCGGGATGTGTAATATCAGGAAGGCCGAGCTTGCCGGAAATAAACTCATCAGGGGAATATCCGAGCTGAGAGACATTATCTGAGACTATCTCGACCGCCCAGCCTTCTTCGGCGCGCCAAAGGAAAAGTATCGCAGGGCTTCGATTTACAGCGGCTTCGATGTCCATGAGCTTGTTCATTGCTTTTTTAAGATCTGCCTTGGCGAGGGTTTCGACGCTAACATCGCGGATTGTAACCATTCGAACTGTTTTGCCCTTGTAGGGGACATCGACACCTGTTAGAATACCCTGTAGAATTTTTCCGTTTTTCGTTTGGACATTTGCCTCGTAGGCCTTGTTATAGCCACTTTTCATCCGCTTCACAACAAGCTCTTTCGAGTCTTCGGCTATCAGGTCGAGGATATTTTTGCCAATCAGTTCGGAGGGCGAATACTCGAAAATATTCGCGAAAGCACCGTTGGATTCGAGGATTATGCCTTCATCGTGAATAGCGATGGCTTCTAAAATCGTTTCGGACAGATTTCTGTAACGAATTTCGCTCTCGTTCAGACTCTCGATTTGTTCGCGAAGCAACACCAACTCGTCGAGAAGCTGGGAGTTGGATTTTTCCGAATCACGCATGGCGGCCCCTTGCTCAGGAATGCGTTAATATATTGTTGAATTACATACATTTAAAATTATTCGATTCGACATAAAATGTCAAGTTTTCGATTCCCTGTTTTTCCCTTTTTTTTTCGTGAAATTCCCTTACCTTATTGATATATATTCTTATCGGCGCGATTGAAATGGAGGACGAATGGAACTACATGTGGGACAAGGTTATGACATCCACCAACTGGCGGAGGGGCGGAAACTAATTCTCGGAGGTGTCGAGATACAATCCGACCTCGGTTGCGTCGCGCACTCGGACGGCGATGCACTTTGCCACGCTATAGCGGACGCAATTCTCGGTGCGGCGGCGCTTGGAGACATCGGACACCATTTTCCGGACACCGACGAATCCCTTCGCGGAATATCGAGCCAGAGAATACTTGCCGAAGTTGCCGAAATGGCCAGGCGCAAGCTGTGGAAGATAGTTAATGTCGATTCCACAATTCTGCTTCAGCGACCGAAACTCGAACAATATATGCCGGCGATTCAGGAGAGAATCGCACAAACTTTGAAAATTCCTACGGATTCGGTAAGCGTAAAAGCGAAAACCGGCGAGAAACTTGGCGATGTCGGCCATGAAAGAGCTATCGAGGTGCTTTCTATCGCCCTGCTCTCACGATAGGGCAGATTTTTTTAATTTCGGTTGATTTTTCCGGGGCAAATCATAGATTGAATGACTTGTTGTTGATGTCCATGTTTAAATGAAAGGATAGAAATGGCAGACATCAGACCCTTTTACGGCTTGAGGCCGAAACCCGAGAACGCATCCAAAATTGCCAGCCCGCCCTATGATGTCCTCAATTCCGAAGAAGCGCGCGAGATGGTAAAAGATAATCCGATGAGTTTCCTTCATGTCGTCAAACCGGAAATCGACCTTCCGCCAAATACCGATTTATATGCTCCCGAGGTTTACGAAACCGGCGGAAAAAACCTTCAGCGGTTCATCGGCGCAGGGCTTATGTGCAAAGATTCGCAACCATGTTATTATCTTTACCGCCAAATTATGGGTAATCATTCTCAGGTGGGAATTGTCGCCTGCGCAAGTGTCGATGAATATGACCGCGACCTTATCAAAAAGCACGAGCTTACGCGCAAAGCCAAAGAAGACGACCGCACACGCCATATTAACACTCTAAACGCGCAAACTGGTCCGGTTTTCCTCACATACAAACATCGCGAGGAAATCGATTCAATCGTCGAAAAACTGACAAAGGGCAAGCCCGATGCGGATTTCACATCACCGGACGGTGTTCGGCATACACTGTGGGTTGTCAGGGATATAGAATACATCGAGACTATTCGCGAGAATTTCCGCCAAATTCCTGAACTGTATGTCGCCGACGGCCATCACAGAAGCGCCAGCGCAAGCCGTGTGCAAAAACTTCGCAAAGAGCAGAATCCAAATCATACCGGCGAAGAGGAATATAATTTCTTCCTAAGTGTAATTTTCCCGGACAATCAGATGATGATTCTCGATTACAATCGCGTCGTAAAAGACCTTAACGGCAACTCGCCGCGTGATTTCATGGCGAAGATAATGGATAAATTCGCAGTCGAAGAGGCCGGCGAAAAGCAGTTCAAACCCGGAAACAAGCACGAATTCGGGATGTTCCTCGAAGGCAAATGGTATAAACTCACACCGAATTCAGGCACTTTCGATGAGAATGATCCGGTCAACAGCCTCGATGTCGCTATTCTTCAGGATAACCTCCTGGAGCCGGTTCTTGGGATAAAAGACCCCCGCACAGACGACAGGATTGATTTCGTGGGCGGCATCCGCGGATTGGGCGAACTCGAGAAGCGCGTGAAACAGGGCTGGAAAGTCGCTTTTGCGCTATTTCCCACAAGCATCGTCGATTTGATGAAGATCGCCGACGCAGGTAAAACTATGCCACCAAAAAGCACATGGTTCGAGCCGAAACTCCGCAGTGGGATGGTCGTTCACCTTCTGGATTAATCGAAGGCATATTTTTTCGAAACCGCCGGTCTTTCGGCGGTTTTTTTTGTTGAAACGCAACGCATATATTTGTAATTTTTAAGTGGAAAACCGCTTTGTGAACGGGGCCAATATGGATAAAGAAGAAATCTATCTCGATGTTAGCATTCGTGCTTTCGGTGAAATGGTAATCGAAATCCTCGAAAATGAGGGAATCGAGGCGGCCTTGGTGCCCGGGGATTCTATCACCTCGGCACTTGGCTCGGACAAAGGCGTCGCCGACTGGAAAATTGTCGTGCCCATCGATTTTATCGAAAGAGCTAAGCAGATCCTCGACGAACTTCAACAAGCCGGAGAGCTTGCCGAATTTGAATTCGTCAACGGTGGCCACACCGAGGACGAAGATGAAGAGATTATCATCGAGGATTTCGATACTGAACTAATCTGAAACAAGATCATCGAACCGGCAAAGAAAAAGCGACTGGTATTCAGCCGCTTTTTTCCGATCACCAATTTTTTACGAATCTAACCGAAATATTCGGCAAGAATCTCGATAACCTCGCCGCCGATACGCGCTTGAGCCTCTTTGCTGGAAGCTCCGAGGTGGGGCGTGCACGACACGCACTCATGGTTGACGAGGGTTGTGTTCTCAGTAGGTTCTTTCGCCCAAACATCGATTCCTGCGCCGGCGAGTTTGCCGGAATTGAGCGCTTCGAGAAGGGCGTCTTCATCGACCACGCCGCCGCGGGCTACATTGATTAAATAAGCCCCGTCTTGCATCTTCTCAAGCTCTGCTTTGCCGATCACAAATCCCTCCGGAACCTTCGGAATATGAAGGCTAATGAATTTCGATTTGGCCAATATTTCGTCCTTATCGACCATTTTCACGAAATCCAGCGGGGATTTTTCGACAAAGGGATCGTGGGCGATTACGTTCATACCGAGCGCTTTAGCCTTTTTCGCAGTCGCCTGGCCGATTCTGCCGAAACCGATGAGACCAAGGGTTTTCCCTGCCAACTCGATTCCGCTGTATTGCTTTTTGTTCCACTCGCCTTTGCGCATTGTAACATTAGATTTGTGGACATTACGCGCCAAAGCGAACATATGGGAGATTGCCATCTCTGCGACGGCGTCGCTTGAAGCCGATGGAGTGTTGCGAACATCTACGCCTTTACTCCGTGCATACTGATGGGCGATATTGTCGATTCCGACACCGCCGCGAATTACTACTCTGAGATTCTTACCCGCATCGATAGCAGGCTCGAGCACCTTGGTTGCGCTTCTGATGATAACCGCCTCGTATGGGCCGATATTCTCGGCAAGCTCTTCGGGGGTTTGTCCGGTTTTTACATCGACACCCCATCGTTCTTGAATTACCTTGACAGACGCGTCGTCCATCTTGTCACAAATGAGTATTTTGGCCATCATGCTCCTTTTTGAAAAGATTAAAGTGTGATATTTATTTGCATTGACCTATTAAAATGTCAACTATATTTTCTGCATTTTCTTCGGTAGTGTAGTTTTCTTCGTATATCGAAGAAAGAATCTCGAAACCGACGAGTAGGCTCGAAAAGGCTAAAACCGCTGTTTTAATATCTTTGTATGGCAGGTTCTTAGTCTTGATTCCTTTTTCGAAAACTGGCCACATAATTTTCTTACGAGTTGACAAGTATTCTTCGCAAATGTCCTTGAAGGTTTCGTCGCGAGTTGTCAATGTGAATATTATCATGTTCATTCTCTCGCGGTTCTTCGACGTCCATCCGAAAATTTCTTTCGTCGCCGCTTTAAGGATCTTGCAGGGGACTTCCTCGTCGAGGTGGCTAACATGCCGCGCGTAAATCTCGAAAATTTCCGTCATGGAATCTCTGAGAATGCTTTTGTAAAGCCCCTCTTTGCTCTCGTAGTGATAATAAATCACCGGCTTGGTAACCTCTGCGGCTTCCGCAATCTCGCGAATACTCGCTCCGTGAAAGCCCTTCATATAGAAAAGCTTTATAGCGACCTTTTTAATTCTATCTTTCGGTTCAACCAACTCGCTTTGTCCACCATCGGTAAAAAACTTAGCCTTTGGGGGTCTTCCACGTCTGCTTCTTTTCGTTTTATCTTCCATTTCGGCATCCTTTTCTTTCTTTTTTAAGTAAATCAAAAGCCGGCCCCGAAACAGAGCCGGCGCTTATAATCTTAGAGTCCGAGAATCTCGTCCATGTCGGCGAGAAGTTCCTCGATATCCTTTTCGTAGATGTCCCCCATGTGAGAGATGCGGAAAGTTTCGTCCTTAAGCTTGCCATAGCCGTTAGATATTGTTTTCCCACGTTCTGCGAGGGCTTTATTGAGGTCTCCGATCGAAATGCCGCGAGTGTTTTTGATACAGGACAGCGAAACCGACCAGTATCCCTCTTCGGCAAAGATCTCGAAACCGTTCGATAACGCCCAGTTTCTAACCATCTCGGCCTGACGCTGATGACGCGTCCAGCGATTATCAAGCCCCTCCTGATTCAGGATTCTATCACACATAACATTAAGAGCATTGAGAATGCTGATAACAGGCGTGCTGGGGGTTTGATCCTTTTCGTTGCTCTTCACATAATCGAGGAGATCGAAATAGAGTCCTCTGTTGGGAACCGTTTTCGCCTTCTCGATAGCCTTTTCGCTGATCGTCGCGATAGCGAGACCGGGGGGAAGACTCCATGCTTTCTGCACTCCGGCGAGCACGAAATCGAGACCCCAATCATCGACATAGATTGGAACAGCCATCATTCCGCTTACGGCATCCACCGCGAGAAGGACGTCGTCGTATTTATCGACAACCTCTTTGACCTCTTTAAGCGGGTTCATCACGCCTGTAGATGTCTCGTTAAATACGAAGACCACAAGGTCGATCTCGCCCTTATGCGCGGACAAAGCATCATCGACCATCTCGGGTTTGATTGCCTTACCCCAATCGGCTTTAAGCTCGACAATTTCCTTGCCGTTGGAAGTTGCGATTTTCGCCCAGCGGTCGGAAAAAGCACCGCACATACATGCGAGAACCTTTTTGTTCGCGAAATTGCGAACAGCGGCCTCCATAAGGCCTGTCGAACTGCTGGTCGAGAAAATAATCTGGTTCTTTGTGTAAAGGCATTTTTGAACCTTCGGCGTAACCTCGCCCTGAAGATTCGAGTAATCTTTGCTTCTGTGACCGAACATTGGTATCGCCATAGCATCGAGAATGTCGGGCAGAACCTCGGTCGGCCCCGGAATGAAAAGCTTCTTATGAGTCATCTTACCTCCATTTGGTGTTATATGGTCATTTAATAACCGTTATATATAATTTAAGCTATTTCTAACGGAAGCAAAAGTCAAGGAAGATTTCTATTTGGAAGATAGAATTAGCGAGTGGAAAATCAGATTTTTTCCTATAACTCGCTGTGGGCAAGTATTACATGCTTATTCGATTCGGGAGCGAATTTGATAGCCGATATACATCGTGAGCACGGCGATTACGATTGGGCTGGGAACCCACGCGAAATATACCTCTGGAACGCCAAGCTTCATCTTGAATAGCTTGATTATGACCGCCAGAAGATAGCCGAAAATACCTCCCAACATGCCGTCGAAACTCGACCGGTAGAAGAGTGCGATCTGCCGTTCGTCGCCCTCGTGCTTAACCTTGCGAAGTTTCACAACGAAGAAAACAAACAGCACAAGCAAAATCACTGAATAAATCGCAACGAATGTCTGTATCGCGTCCATATTTGCTCCGATAACCTTTTATTCTTCCTCGATCGAACCGTCGTCCTCGACCAGCTCGAAAAGCTCATCAACGCGCACTTGCAACGCCTGAGCGATTTTCATCGCCAGCTCGACGCTCGGCGTATATCGGTTCTTTTCGATCGAAATAACCGTCTGCCTTGTGCACCCGACAATATCTGCGAGGCCCTCTTGAGTGAGGTCCAGCTTTGCGCGGTGCATCTTGATCCAGTTTTTCAGCTTTGTTGCCATCGTTATCGCTCCATTCTCGTTGTCAAGATAAGTATTATCAACAAAATGTCAAGTCCTTTTTACATTATTTATCAAAGTGTGATAGCTTATTTCTTGCATAAGACCGTCTAATGGTTATTTTGAATCAATGAGATTAGGAGAAAAATGAAAAAAATCACCCTGCTGGGTTCCGCCGGCTCGATTGGCAAACAGACCCTGGACGTTGTTTCCCGTCTCGACGAACGCTTCGAGATTTACGGCCTCGCATCACTGAATGAGGTCGATATTCTTGCAGAGCAAATAGAGCGATTTCGCCCGAAGGCGGTTGCTATGGCGGATCCGGAGGCGGGAAAGATTCTTGAAAGTAGGGTTTTCGACAGCGGAGTGGAGATTCTCTATGGTGAGGATGGAGTTGTTGAGCTTGCCTCGCGTTCGGAAGCAGATATTGTTGTCAACGCGATTGTCGGCGCGGCGGCGTTAAAATCAAGCTTTGCGGCGCTTCGCAAAGGAGTGCGGCTTTGCAGTGCGAATAAAGAATCGCTTGTAATCGCCGGTCATCTGCTAATTCCGGCGGTCGAGGCATCCGGCGCGGAGCTGGTTCCAATCGACAGCGAACATTCTGCGCTTCTTCAGGCCTCGCTTGCAGGAGAAAAACGCGAGATTCACAGGCTTATTCTGACAGCATCCGGCGGCCCATTTCTCGATAAGGACGTCGATTTCGAGCAAATCTCCGCGATGGAAGCTCTCCAACATCCGAACTGGTCGATGGGCGCAAAAATTTCGGTAGATTCCGCAACTATGATGAACAAAGGCCTCGAGGTTATCGAAGCGCACTGGCTTTTCGGAATTCCCACTGACAAAATCGATGTTGTCGTCCATCCGCAAAGCATCATCCACAGCATCGTGGAGTTCATCGACGGCTCGCAAATAGCTCAGGCAAGCCTTCCCGATATGCGATTGCCAATTCAATACGCCCTCACATATCCGGAAAGGACTGCATGCCCAATCTCCCATCTGAATCTGGCGGAAATTGGGTGTCTCGAATTTCGAGAGCCTGATTTCAGGCGATTCCCCAGCCTTATCCTCGCCTACGATGCTCTCGAGGCCGGCGGAAGCGCTCCTTGCATTTTAAATTCCTCCAATGAGGCCGCAGTGGCGCTTTTCCTCGCGGGAAGAATCTCTTTTGCCGAAATCCCTCGAATTATAAACCGCGCGATGAATTCCCATGAAATCCTTGCAAATCCAACGCTTGACGAGATTTTCCAAATCGACACAGAAATTCGGAAATCCATCTTCGAAGAGTTTGCTGGATAAAACCGGCATAATTTTACATAAAATGAATATTAGTATATCATAATTTGATATATTGTTAATATACAAATAAATCCATTCTCCTATTTTATCCATAGTATATCATCTTTATTATCAATAAGTTATGAAGTTATCCACATTGAATTAACCCCATTTTAAGAGCTAATATCCATAAAAAGAAGAGGAGCGTTTAAGTTCAACTTTTCACAAAGTTTTTTTTAAACTTGAGATGCTTAATTGACAATGCTTTACCGGAATACCTATCGATGTTGAAAACTTTTTTTAGAAATATTTATTGTCGAACGAAAAGTCATGTTTATCTTATTCTCGCCTTCGGGAAAATGCCGTCAGGCATCTTTGAAAATGAGTGAAATCGATGCTCTTCGGAGCAAACCGACAAACTCGAGTCGAAGGACGCTCGTGGGATTCGCCCACCGGCGGAATTGAAAACGGACTAAAGAACCCAGTGCTATAGGGATTCGGAAAAGAGCACGGGCGGCGATGAAAACTCGCCGTTAAATTTGTGATTCGGCTGAACGGTTGCCCCTCGGGGTTAGCGCGGAGAAAAACCCGCTGTGAGAAAACCGCGATGACAAAAGCAAACCCGTCCGTGTCCGGCACGCCGGACGATGACGCCGTCTGAGAAGACGGACGAACCGTTCGATAAGCCTCGCGAGACCTTCGGGTCGGCCGATTGGAAACAACGGCCGGGAAATATCGCGATGGCGTGAATGTGCCGAGGCCGCCAAGAACCGAGCCGCACGCCCTTAGGGGAGGTTATTGGAAACGATAGCCCGAGATTGTGCGGATTCGTAGTTCATCGCCGAGTTTATGTTCGCAGAAATCTGCCGAACTTCGCACGGCGTCCGAAAATCCTTCATGGAAACGAAGACCATCTTCGCAAGAAGAGACGGCATCGAAAGGTGCCCGAGGCAACATGGCCCTTCGCAATCCGAAAAGGATTCAGGACACTCGAAGATCGGTCCGACATGCGTAAGCTGTTGGAGCAAGAGAGGTTGCGGACATAAAATGGGAAAGATAACCGACTCTTTCGGGAGAGAGAGCGCTGAAAGGCGTTTGAGGCAACTCGGAAATCTTCGCCTCGCGGCATGGGGAATCGACTTTTCGAAGAGAGGTTCTCGAAAGAGAGCCAAGGCAACTCGATTCGCCTAAACCGCACGCGACCGGCAAACGCGCTTCCTTCGGGAAGTTCGACGGTGTGATAGCTGTCGATGCAAAGCGATACGCTAATCGCGAATTCGGTGAATCGGCTGGAAATCGAACAACGGAGCCGGAAACGGAGCCGGTATGAGATATCGAGCTGATAGGCGTGCTGATTCGACCGTGGCAACCCGCGCCGTAAGGCCGCTTATCGAAAGAGAAGCGCGAAAGGCGGATGACCTCGCAAGAATTTCCGGCGTGGCAAGAAAAATTGCGCCTTCGGGTTCGGCGATGGCGACATCGTCGAAGAAATGCAATCTTACCTTTACCACGGCTTGTTTCGAGCCGGCATTAGCCGATTTCGGGGAGTTCCGCGAATCGATGGATGGAAACCGCACTTCTTCGGAAGTGAAGCAACCGAAAGGTTGTCAGGCAACGCTGTAACCGTAACCGCGACAAATGGAACCACCAACGAAAAATCGCTCCCTCACAGGATGCGATGGCAAAGCCGATACCGATGTTTCCGAAAATTCCACGCGAAGTCTGCCGGATGCAAATCCGGAAGCGCAAGCGAGGAAAACCCGCTGGCAACACGCTTAAGTGACGTGTTCGCAAGCCGGGAATCAACGAAATCGAGCCTTTCGAGGCCTGCGGGGAAAGCCCGCGGGAGAAATCTCGACTACGGTGTGACCCGGACCGGAAAAATTCGATTGTGAAAAGCAATTGAATCGGTGCATGGTCTGAAAAATCCTGCCCACGAGCAAAGAGGGGTCGTCGCAAGACGGCCCCTTTTTTATTTCGTTACTTTTTCGATTTCAGAGGATTTTCGCGCTTCCTGCGAGAGATACGAGGTTCTGCAAATCCTCTCTCAGTAGCGTCGAGCTTCGGTCGGGGGTTTCGGCGTAGGCTTTGGTTGCGGTAATTGAACCGTCTTTGGCAACAATCGTAAATCCCCTATTTATAAGGTATAGAGCGGCGCGTTGAAATTCGCTACTCATGGCGAAGTCCATTACAAAGCCTTCCGAGGCCGTATTGAGTTCTACTTGCGAATCAAAATCTGTATTGCCGGTCGTCTGCATGGGCGATTTGACTTTGGCGCGAGAGATAATTCCCCGTTTCTTTACCTCGAAATCGCCTTTATAGGGGCTTTGAGGGATGCGAAGAATCAGAAGGATGATTCTACCCTTAACTCTATCGCCTTGACTAAGCTCGATTTCAGCACAATCGCTCTCCATTGACACCGAGATTTTGCCCTCGAACGACCATTCTCCGCGCGAATATGTTCCTCCTAAATCGCTCGCAATCGCCTCGAAAGCCTTATGATAAGCCTCTTTCCGCGATTTGAACAGAAATGCGATGAAAACAACAAAAACTATCGCGAAAAAAATAATGCCAATCACTGTGGATGTCGGCATCAGCGCTTCTCCATAGATTTTGCGAGCGTTATGAGATTGGCCAAATCGCCTCGAATTACTATCTCGTCCATGTCTTTTTTGAAATTATAGATTTTGCTCGCAACGATGTCGCCGTCTTTCAAATCGACGACGAAACCACGCTGAGTCAGCTGTATCGCGGGTTCTTTGAAATATCCGCCGTATAGTATCGATAGAACATCCTGCTCCGGTTCGCCTTTCACAGCAACTTTTTCGTCGAAATATGGATCGCCGGAACTGAGAGGATTGTTGAGTCCGAGTTTTTTGAAGAATTTTCCCGCACCGGTCGCTTTTCGAACCGCAAGCTTCAAAATATGCGTGGTTACTGGCGTTTTTAAGTCGAGATATGTTACATTAGACTTTCCAGTGCTGACAACATGAAAAGTAAGAATATAATCACGTCTGTCAAGCGTTCCATGCATCGAAGGCTGTGTTTTCCAATCGCCGGGATCAAAATTCGCGCCCAACATCGAGGCGACCTCGGCGACTTTAGCTTTCATCTTTTTTGAGTATTTGGCAAGCAGAATTATCAGCCCGACCAGAAGTGAAAAGGCCGCAACCCCTATACTAATCGGCAATAACGAATTTGTCATGTTCTTCCTTTTCGTGTATTTGCTATACAAGCGAGTCGAAGAATAATTCACATGAAAGAAGTCTATTATTCGGTGCTTGTCAAGGATTTGTTTCGATCGAATCCTGCAAAGAGTGATCGATTGTGCAAACTCGAGTCTGCTCTGTGCCCGGAATATAGGCCTCTTCTATTTGCACAGGGCATCCCGGTGCGGCGAGAAGGCCGTTTCGCTCGTCGATCCATTTATAAACCAATCCCGAATCGGGTTTCGCGAAATCCTTATACGGAAGCCCTTCGTGGGCGATTCCGGCAAAATGCGTCCAAATCGGAAGCGCGCCGTATGTGCCAGTCAACCCGAGGCGGGAATTATCGTCCATCCCCGCCCAAACCGCGATACTGTATTCGGGAGTGAATCCGACAAACCAGCTGTCGTGTTCGTCGTTCGTGGTGCCGGTTTTGCCGGCTGAGGGGCGCATAAATCCAAGCTCGCGGACATCGTTACCACGACCGAAAATCACTACGCCCTTAAGAAGATTTGTCGCGATATAGGCCGCATTTTCGCGCATTACTCGAGTTTCCGTTTTGGTTTTTCTATAAATCGGCACACCGCGATAATCGGCGATATACTTAACTGAGCCATGTTTGGGCCTCATCCCCCCTCTCGGCAAAGGCAGACATGCCACCGCCATTTCGAGTGGATTAACCTCGAAAGCCCCTAAAGCAAGCGATGGTTCCGGTTCGAGCGGCGATTCGATACCAAATCTTTTCGCGAGGGCGATGATGTTCTCCAATCCTAATGCTGTCGCAAGATTCACCGTGGCGACATTTTGGCTTCGCTCCAAAGCGCGTCGGACCGAGATTTCGCCGGCAAATTCATCGACATAATTGCGCGGCGACCAGATTGTGTCTTTCACGAAATAAACACTCGGCGTGTCCGGTAGAATTGTCGATGGCGAGAACACCGCGCCGCCGTCGGTTCTGAAAGGCGACTCCGCCGCTGTCGAATATACAAAGATTTTGAAAGCGCTTCCCGGTTGACGATGCGCATCGAGAGCGCGGACGAACTCGGTTTCGACATCAGAACGCCCGCCAATAATCGCGACAATTGCGCCGTCATCGACACGGCATGCCGCCAATGCTGATTGCACAGGGTGATTGCCGGTGATTTCGTCCATTGCAGAGGTTCCGGAATCCACTGCCTCGATGCCCGCGTTCTGAAGATATGGATCGAGATATGTCCAAACAGTGAAGCCTTTCGATGCAAGTGCTTTCTCGTCATATAGTTCTGCGATTTCGCGACGAACAAGTTCGACATAATCTGGATACTTCCCGACTGGCCTTTCACCACGCTTTAGTCGAACTTCGGTCGTTAAAAGCGAGTCGTAGAGGGCTTCTGAAAGATAGCCGTAACTTGCCATATCGCGCAAAGCATTGTCGCGCCGTCGTTTCACAAGCCCAGGATTCTTATAGGGGCTGAACCGCGCGGGTGCTGGTATAATACCCGCTAACAAAGCGCATTCTGCTGTGGAAAGCTCCGCGAGAGGTTTATCGAAATAAAACCGCGCCGCTTCTTTCACCCCGACAATGCTGTAGGGGCCATCCTGGCCGAGATAAAGCTGATTGAGATAAAGCTCGAGGATCGTCTCTTTGTCGAAGAAAAACTCCGCAGAAACCGCCCACAGAAGTTCGAGGAACTTGCGTTTGAGGCTTCGCTCCGGCGTGAGCACGAGATTCTTCATCAACTGCTGGGTTATTGAAGAGCCGCCCTGAGTGATTTTGCCGGTCGAGAGGTTCTCCTTTGCCGCACGGATAATGCTTTCGAATGTGAACCCACGGTGATTCCAGAAACTGCGGTCTTCGCAAGCGACAATCGCGTTTACGAGGTCTTCGGGAATTTCTTCATACAGCGCATAATCCGCAAGAATAAGGTCTTCGTCGCAAATCCGACCCAACAATACCGGTGGAATTCTGAGCCTGTCTGTTTCGTCGCCGTTCGAGTCGAAAATTGCCCTGACACGCCATCTGCTGTCGAAGTTTACTTTGACTTTGCCATATGGGAAATCGCCGTCAGGATAGGTGAATACGGGAATAATGAGTTCGCAGATGCCGTCGCGAAGGGAAAAATGCATCGGTTTTTTCGGAGAGATAACCTCCTCGAAAGAATATGCGGACAGCGTCGCGCGAAGTCTATCCGGTGAGAGCGCTTCCCCTTGCGAAATTTCGAGCCAATCCGAATAGACGAGACTCGGGAATTTCCAGCTTTTACGGTGGTAATCGTGCGAGATAATCGTCGTGAAAACCGACCTCGCCTCGGCGTGGAAACACTGGAATAGCAGGACAATCGCGAGAATTCCCGCAATAAAAGCCTTAAGAGCTTGTTTACCGCTATCGATCTTTATAGACCGAATCTTCATCGATGCTGTATTCGACTGTTACACGGCGGTTTACAGTTCGTCCTCTGGGTGTTTCGTTATCGCCGAGAACAACCGGAACTCCTCTCGCAGAGATGCTCTGGACAGTGTATGGTTTTGTCGCGCCATGTCCGATTGCGCCAATCGAAGCGCTCTCTTCGGCAAGCCAAGAATCGAGTTTCGTAGGGTCGCTTATTCCGAGATGGTGCATCAGATAAAGCCGAAGTATCCTCAATTCGCGGTTCGCGCGGCGTTCGGACAGCTGTTGATTATAGGCTGGAGTGCCCATCGCGTCTGTATGTCCCGCAAGCTTAGCTCCCGGCGCTAATTCGCGTTTCGATTGGAAGATAAGATCGTGCGCGAGCCCGTCGAGGCGGCTCTCGAGGAAATGGCTTGTGGGAGCGGATTCGTCGAACACGAACTGGACAACTAGCAGTTTATTTATCCTGCGGATTATCTTGCGGACAGCTACCTTCATACTGCCTTCTTTTCCCTCGGACATGTAAACCATAGGTTCACCGCCGATATAAGCGATACCGCGAATTTTCGTCCATGAATCCGGCGTGATGAGGTGTCCGCCCTCGTCCTTCCAATCCCAGCTGACACTTTTCGGCGGCAAACCGGCACCGCGGTAAATTGTGCGGATTCGGCTCGCTTCGGGCGAGATAATATCGACGCGACTGCTATCGACCTTGACGCCCTCGAAGCCGGTGGAGGTTATCTGAATGTTGACCTCGCCGGGGGTCAGGTTCTCATAGGCGATGATGCTCGGCAAGGACAGCGTCGGCGACCAAACAAGCCCCTCGCCGGTAAGTGTAGCGCGGACAATCGGGCCGTCGAAACCCGGCACGAGGCGAATTTTGCCCGGAAGTATCGTCGGATCGTAGCTCATAAGCTTTTCGCGAAGCGCTTCCGCTCTGGCAAGCCCAACTACTGAATCTTCACCCGCCGCAAAACCGCCCTCGATAAGCAAAATCGCATCATCGTTGCGTTTGAGGATCGCGATTGTGGTTTCGTCGAACTGAATATTCGCCGGAACATCCTTTTTCCCTTTCTCGAGGGCATATTCGGCGAAATTCTCCTTCGCACCGGCGAATTCGACATGTATTTCCGCTCTTCGATTCTCTTCCGCCACCAGTTCAGGGTCGCGAACTGCCCCCTGAGGAACTATTCGCGGTTTCGGCTCTGCGCAGTTAATCTCATTCACGATTCGCACGCGCTCTTCAGCCGATTTGTCGATAGCGATAATCTCGTTCCGGACTGCTTCCGCGCGTCTGAAAGCCAGTTCTGCTCCAGATGTGCAGGCAACATCGTCGCTTGGGTCGAAAAAGCCCTCTATCACTAATCCGGCGTCGGGATTAAGCTTGAGACGTTCAGCATAAACTTTCAGCATCTCATGTTCGACAGAATCAATCTCGATGCCCACTTTGTCGAAGAAAACAATGGGCACCAGCGGCATTTCCTCGACGAGATAATCGACTCTGTCAACCCAGCCTCTGCGTTCGTCGATAACGAATTCCATATTGCCCATGAACATCGCATCCACGGCTCTAAAAGCGATGTTGTTGTCCTCTTTGCGCTCGTCGATGATGCCGTTGATATCGGGTAACATTCTGCCGTCGTCGTCCACAGCCATCCTAAGGACATATTTCCCGGGCGATTTCGGCGTCCAAGGCCAAGTCAGCGCAACCATGCTGTCCGGCGGAAGGCCGTCAAGGTATTTTACCGGATAGATAATTTTCCATTTACCTGTCGAATCCTGTTCGGCAAGGGAGACCGAGAATCCTGTTGAACGCTCTCTTCCCTTATTATATAACAATCCCGTAACGATGGTCTCCGAACCGGGCATAACCGGTTCTGGAACCGAAAGTTTTTCAGCGACCAAATCCACGGTCTTTGGCTTTCTTTCGATACCCCAAACCGAGATTCCGAAATGGTGGCTTACCGCACCCACCTCCGCGAGGTCTTTTTCGAGGGGATATACGAAGGCGTAGTCCATATCGAGGCCGCCAAACAGCGATCCTGCGCGAAGTGTCATCCCCAAATCTATGCCGGTGCCGTCATAGCCGGCACGAACACGGATTCCGCGCGGAAGATACATCTCTGTGCCCGCGCGAAGCCGCATGTATTGCTTATCGTTAATTGTCTCGTCGCGCCAAATGAAATCGAGGCTCGGGCGTAAAAACCAATCGACCGGATAAAAAACGCCCGCCTGTATTTCCATTGGGCGTTTGCCATATCCGACTGTGTCCTGAAATGCAAGGTTAGGCTCGTTGATGTCCCTCGCTGTAACGCCGAACCATAGCTCGCGATAGACATTCGCCATTAGCCCGAGTGTTATTCCAAAGGCGTCCTGCTGAGTTCCGTCGGCAAAAATCGGGTCGGTTCCCTCATCGTGCCCCTGAAACTGAGAAGGTCGATAACCGGTTTGATACCAGTTGCCAGTAATCCCAAAGGCCATTCGACGCCCCATCAGGTCGAATTCGGGGGTGATTGTAAGCCCCATCCTCGAATAATAGCTGACATCCTGATTGAGAATATTGAAATTCAGCGCGAGACCGCCCAATCCGGGTCTTCTGAATACATATCCGCCCGTTCCACGCTCGATTTTCGATCCGCCGATTCCCCATGCGAGTCTGCTGTAGCCCGCCGAAAAGCAGTTCGCCTTGATTAGTCCTGCAGAAGCTGGGTTCATCAGCACGCTTCCGGCGTCGTAATAGCGAGCAACACCGGTTAAACCGGCGCCGGTCTCTTTGACTCCGAAATCTCCGGCATCCGCAAATATAGTTGCAATTATGCCGATTATTATTATCGCGGTTTTTTGTAATTTCATAAAGAACCTCATTTTCGCTTATCTCGCCAATGTAACTGATCCATGTTTATAGACATCGCCGTCGATTCTCACGACCCAAAGGTAGATTCCTGGCGGTTGTGGATGACCTCGATCATCGCGTCCGTTCCAGGCGTAGAGCCGGCCGTTTCCTCGCAAAGTCGCCACATGCTGGCCTTCGAGGCGATAGAAGCTAATCTCGATATCGCCAGTGCGCGGCAATTCGAGTTTGAATTCGTCATAAATACCGTCATCATTGGGCGAGAAGGGGTTTGGACCGGCCTTAAAATCGCAGAACATAAGGCTCGCGAAGACCGTATCCATACCGATTGGGTATGTGAATCGCAGATCGAATATTTTCAGAGTATCGACGAAATCGCCGTCGGTGTCACCGAGCAGTTCGAGGGGAACGTAGAGGCTCTCTCCGGTGGCTAACGCGGTGTCCGACCATGCGCGCACAGAGATTATTTCGCCTATCGAAAGACAAATGGAATCGGCGTATAGTGTTATTGTGTCGGGATTTACGAACATTACACCGCCGCCGAATTTCTCGCCGACACAGAGCGGATCACCCGGAGAAGAGGGATTCCACGAGCCGTGCGATATCGGCACCTGCACCAGCGAAAGCGGGTAAAGCGGCACAAGGAAGGTATCGCAGGCCAGCGATCTATCGAGTGGGTTTTCGCAATCGAAATCATTATCCCATGCACAAACAGCTACTGTCGCCCAATCGCCGAAAACGGGGCCTATGCTGTCGATCGAGGCCCAAATTCCCGGCGTGAATTCGCTCATCGCGACAGAATCGGCATCGACAGTAAGCTCCTCCCCCGCGCTCCAAAGAATATAAGCGCTATGAACGCCGCTGGTATCGACTATCTGCGAAGTTACAACGAAAGCGATCCCCGAATTCGCCGAACCCGGCGAAAAACTTCCAACTATTGGGCCGAGTGTGTCGTCGTCGAGGATAGCGAAACTCCAGACACTGTCAGTAAGAGTGTTTGCGCCGCATACAACCGCCATATCGGAAAGCCCGGTCAATACTATTTCGAGAGTGTCGAATTCGCAAAAATTCAGCGAATCGCGCGGGATGACGATAGTATCGCCGTGCCATTCGCGATAAACCGTTATACCACCGACAGTTATAATTGGAGAAGTGTAATCGATTCCGGCGGGCGCATCCTCCACAAGAATTCTCATCGCGCTAAAAGTGTCGATAATATCCGCAAAGGGGCTGTAGAACAATATCTGCGGTGGTTCGATGTCAATTGTGATACAGAAATCGTATGGCTCGGACATCGCCCCGAGGGTGTCCTCGACAGTGAGAGTGCCGCAAATCGTTGCGCCGTGGCGCCATGCCGTGTCCGGTGTGAAAACAATCGTGCTGTCATTCGGGAAAGTAAGCCGTGAATCCGGCGGTGTGATTTCGATGCCGTCGAGCACTAATCGGACAGTCGTTGAGTCGATGAGATGCGTATCTACCGCCGTAAATTCGAGCGGGCCGTTCGCACATGAGGTAACCGCGCCGTTTCCGGGCGAAACCATATCGATTATCGGGCCGTCGATGTTTAGCGGATAAATCGCGCAAAAAACTGTGTCGTTTGGCGCGCAATATTCGACTAAATCGCTTGAATATAGGCAAATCACCACGCTGTCCGGCGTCGGAAGAGCCAATAAGGGGTAAATGTCAATGTAAGCGGTCGGGTCGCTCCAGATAAGCTCGTCGTCGGAAGGATAAACCCAAACTCCATTAACCGAAGCGCTGTCCACACGAGCTCCCGCGCCCATATCGACAACCTCGATCTCAACCGGAGTTCCGGGGACCGGCAGATACTCTCCCGGAGAAGGCATAAATACGCCATCTGGTGGCGTTTGATCGAGGAACATCTCGCAACATGCCGGCAAATCGCCCGCATTAGCACCTAAAACATCCGAAACAGCGAGTAAGCAGAATGTTACCGTGCCCTCGACGAAAGGCACTGAGGGTGTGAACTCAAGCTCCCCGAGAAAATCGTCATAGACCAGCTCCGGCGCGGAAATGTCATATATAACGCCATTTGCCGAGACTTGGATGGAAAATTCATCGATGCCGTCATCGTCGAAAAGCGAAAGGACGAAATTCTGATATTCGCAAGCTGTCCAACTCGAACATTCAGGAAAAATGAAACTCCATACCGGCGGAGAATATTGAATATAGAAGCTCCAGCAAGTTTCGGCCACTGCGGGGCCGCAATAATCGGCTTCAGCGAGGATAAAGGCACAGACATCGATCGTGTCCCCCGCTGTCCACGAAAGCCCCGCCAAATCGGTGTCGAAGGCTAATCCGTCGGGAGTATAGGCGAAACCAAGGTCGGATTCTATATAAATTGCACCGTCGATTTCTATCCATGCGGAATCGGCAAAGGCATAATCCACAATTATTTCCGGCGATGTCGTCGAGGAACTTCCAGCGGGACCGGGGTCGAGATTCGTGATAATCGGCGGTTCTTGTTGATAGAATGTCGCGGAATAATCGTCAAGAACATTACCCCAGCGATCGCGGGCGTAAATTATTTCCACATCGACGCTTCCGGGCAGGAAGGCAGTATCGGGATCGAAAATAAGCGTGTCGCCTGATAGACGAAGATTCGGGTCGGTCATACCGTAAACATCGCCGCCAATCCGCACCTGAAGCCCCGATGGGTTGATTCCGGAGGGGTCGGTAAGTAGGATTCGCACCTGCTGGGGATCGCAAAGAGTCCATGAAAAATCCTCAGGGAGAATCAAATCGGCCACCGGCGGCGCGGCATCGATATAGAATCTAATCGCCGAAGTATCGTGGTTCGCGCAGTCAGCGAAATCGAAAACCTCAAGCGTGATCTCGATCGTGTCGTAATCGGCCAAACTTGCAAAATCAAAGAAGAGAGTATCGCCGGAAAGCGTGTAGGGATAGCCCTCCAAAACATTTATGCCCGAGGAGGTTACATTATCGCGAACAACCGCGATTGCGGTCAGGTCAGTAAAGGTCAAAGTCGTGCCTGCAGAGGGATAAACCCACTCTAAAACGGGCGGTTCGTGGTCAAAAAGGACGAACCACTCGGCGGGAGTGCAATTATTTTCGAGCGAATCTTGCAACTGTGCGAAAACCACGCGCAAAGTATCGCCCGAAATGTGGCTATGCGCTATAATTATAGTGTCTCCCGATATCGACAGCCCCGGATCGCCATAATGATAGGCCGTGCCGTCGATAAGTATCTCCAAAGTGGCCCAGAGATAGCCATTGTGGTCATCCACGACGATCACAATATTCGAATCGCATGCGTAAGGTATAAGTCCCGGCGGCGAAACAAGCTCTGCGACAGGGCCGCCGGCTTCGATAGAAAAGCTGTAGCAGGTGTCGAGAACATTCGGACCGCAGTATTCGGGGAAGGCGAAATCCTCGGCGTGAATGCAGACAACCGCCGTATCTCCGCCCGAGATATGGATTCCAGCCGTCGGTAGATTCAGCGTAAAGGAGTTCCCGGCGATGCTCAGTGCGGAATGTCCCCATCCGAAAGAGCTTCCATTGAATGTCAACTGAAATGCTCCCGGTAAAAGCCCCGAAATCGAATCTATCAATACGAAATTAACCGGCGGATCGACAATCGAGACAACCTCACCCGGCGCGGGATTCGCAGAAATCAACAACGGTGCGGAATAATCCATCAGAAAACCCCAATAAACCGAGTCGATAGAGGAACCGAGATTCCCCTCGGCGTGCACCAGAAGGCATCTGACGCTGTCGCCGTCGGGCCACGGAGAATCCGGCTCGAAAACGAGAGTATCGCCCGCAGTTAGGAAAAGGCGCGGATCGGCAGTTGTGTAGGGCGTGCCGTTAATCTCGATCAAAATCGAACCGTCGATAATCCCCCCCGGTGCCCATAAATAAAGGTTTATCGCCTGATCGACACATGCCACAATCGCGCCCTCAGGCGGGCTTGCGACAGGATCGCGCGCATCGATATAGAATGTCCAACAGAAAGGTGTCGCTGGATTTGCAGGGCAAGTGTCAGGGGCGTCAAATGCCGATGTCAGGCATATTTCCACAGAATCGACATCGTCCCAAGCACCCGCAAAAAGCGGATCATAAATTAGGAAAGGATCCTCCCATCGCGTAGATGTGCCGTCAACAGTGCGCGGAACCCCCTTAACCGTCAACACAACACTCGAGGGGTCGAGTCCGGCGGGAACATCCTCGATTCGAATGCGCACCTGACGAAGCGTATCAGAGGAGAGCGAAAACTCCGGCGGTGAATAGGAAACAATCTCCGGCCCTCGAAGATCGACATAGAAACCGAAACGAACGCGCTCGGCGAGAGGGTTGCTCAAAACATCCTCAGCATAATAGAGCGAGCCGGAAATATAGGAACCATGCGCCCATGGGGTCGATGGCGTGAACCTTAACGTGTCGTTCGAGTAGGTTAGCTCCGGCGAAGCGAGGTTGTAGAAATAGCCGGAAATGCGCACAAGAATTGTGTTCTCGCGAATCCCCTCGTCGTCGCCGAGATAAAACCATATCCCCTGATCCGCGCAGGCGCTTACAGAGCCGCTGTCCGGCAGAATGAGATGCGCGACAGGCGGAGTATAAGGGATATAGAAAAACCATGTCGTATCGAGACGGTTTGTGGCGCATATGCTGACCGAATCGTAGGCGATAACACGCACAGATATTGTATCTCCGCCCCGAATTGGCGGAATCGCCAACGAATCGAGACGATAGGTGCTTCCTGTCAAGGAAAACTCGGAGGAGGAAAGACTGAACCAGCTTCGAGGAGAGCCGTCAACAGATACTCCGGCAAGAGTCGGGCTGTGCATCATTCCGGCGAGAATGTCGTCGAGTTCGAAGAATACAACTGGGTTGAGATTGTAAACCGCAGATGTATGCGGAGGATTCTCATTAAGCAGATATGGCGGAGAGAAATCGAGGCCGAAATTGAAAGCCAACGGCGGATCCATTGGATTCCCGATTATGTCCGAAGCGTATAGCGTGCCGGCGATGGCTCCCTCCGAGCGGCCTGCAAGATTCCAATATAGAAACGGCGGAGACCATGTCAGCTCCGGATCCGCTGTAGTCCAGCTTTCCGCACCGACCACGATGCGAATCGAATCCTCCTCGACCCCCTCAGAATCGATTATACGAAAAACCGCAACCGTATCGACGCAGGAAACCCATCTGCCGTTGTTCGGCCAGACGAATTCAGCTGTGGGACCGCCCTGGGGCAATGTGAACCACCAGCATGTATCGCTATGGTTAGCGCCACAGCCTTCCGCGGCATCAGCAGAATGAACGCAAACATCGATGGTATCGCCGCCCGCAAAGAAAAGTCCGGCTAATCCGGAGTAGAAAACGAAGGTATCCGCAATCCACGCGGCGGAGCCTTCGAATAGGTCGAATTCCATTCCATTTATTGTGATATAACAACTATCTTCGGTCAATCCAGCGCGGTCGTAAACTCTTGCAGATATTGGCTGATGCGGATTCGTTACCTCGCTGAAAGGCGCTGGAGAAAGATTTGTTATTTCCGGCCCGGTAAAGTCGATATAAAAGAACCAATTGAAGCCGTCGGAGTAATTGTCGTCATAGTCCGCAACAGGGCTCATCAAACACCAAATAGAGTCGCCGTCGAAAACTGGCCTTCTGAAAGGAAAATAATAAAAGCTGTCAACCCAGCTGAAAGTCGATTCGTCGATTGCCGAGAACCAATGAGGTAAGTTATTGACAGTAAGCAAGATAGAGCTTCTATCGACCCAAAATTCCCTATCGACGATAAGCATCTCGACAATGATATCCGCGCAACTGACATAAGCGCCACTATCGGGCCACAGAAGCTCGACATGGGGTGGAGATGTATCGAGAGAAAGAGCTGAATAAATCAAGAGCAAAAGCAATAATATGGATAGTTTGCGCACTTTTTATCCTCCATCGCCGGAGTGTTTAGTTCAGGATTAAATGACTTCTCCGGCTAATTGTTATAATTATAATAATCTGAAGCCGTTTTCGCAAGATTTATTTCGCTTTCTTCTTATCGACAATAGAGATACATCCTCATTTTTAAAGTATTATGTTAAATCATAATATATTTTTCTATTGACCATCAAATTTTTTTAATTTATTTTATTTTTTGAAAACTATGAAAGGAGCAAAATGAAGAAGTTTACTGTTCTGTTGTTAATCATCGCAACTGCCATTGTCGCCGCCAGAGGGCCTCAGCCAGCTGGTCTGTTCGAGGACAATCTCTCGGCGATGCATCAGAGAATTGCGCTGAAATCTCTGCAATCAAAGGTTGGAGACGTTACAGCTTATTTCGATGTCGAGTATGGCACGCCATATTACATCGAGGGCGATTTCGGAACCGCTACTGACAACGATCACATGAAAACCGCGCTGGATTTCCTTTCCAGCAACAAGGCACTTTTCAGAATCACAACCCCCCAAAGCGAATTCTACATCTGGACACTGCAATACGATGAAATGGGCTTTGTTCATCTCAAACTCCAGCAAAGGCTCGATGGCGTTCGTATCAAGGGCAAACAGCTCGTTTTCCATTTCGACAGCGATAACCGCCTTTATTGCATCAATGGCAATTATATCCGCACACCGGACATCTCGACTTCGCCCGTTCTCTCGGAATCACAAGCCGAAATGCGCGCCCGAGAGGCTTTTTTGCAAACCACTAAGGCCGGAATAGCATGGCTTAAAAGCGAATTGCTCATTCTTCCGGACAACGGCGAGGCAAAACTCGCATGGTTCTTCACAATTCAGGGTGAACGAATAGATGAGGCCTTTGAAATCGGAATTTGCGCACAATCGGGCGAGATTCTCAGAAAAACCACTCTTATTTACACCGACGGCCCGGTTACCGGCTCCGGAATCGGTGTCAACGGCGCTTCGCGCACACTCAATCTCTATCAAATTGGAAGCAGTTACAAATGCGTCGATGCTACAAAACCTATGTTCGGGGGAACGCTCTACAACGGCGTGATCATCACAAAAGACATGGGGCACGGCGAACTCGAGGCCTATGCCGACACGGTAAAACCAATTGTAAGCTCTTCCAGCACAACGATATCCGACCCCGCGGCGGTGGATGCCCACTATTTTCACAGCGCGGTTTATGATTTCTACCGCACTGCATTATCGTGGAACTCCTTCGACAACGCCGGACACAGCATTAGAGCATATGTTCATATGGGAACAAGCTATAATAACGCTTTTTGGAACGCGGCTGTAACCTCGTTTTTCTATGGCGACGGCAATGGCGTGATCTTCAAACCACTGAGCGGCGGCGGAGATGTTGTGTGCCATGAATTCCAACACGGCGTTACAACGAATACTGCCGGACTCGAATACAGATTCCAATCCGGGGCACTGAACGAGGCATATAGCGATATCGCCGCGAGCACCTTCGACAGAAACTGGGAAATCGGCGAGGACATCGTCGGTCCGGGTTTCGGGACAAGTGCGATGCGTTTCATGAACAATCCTCATGCCTGCGATCCGCCCATGCCGGCACATATGAGCGAATACAATAATCTTCCCGAGAGCATGGATCAGGGCGGCGTTCATATCAACTGCTCGATTCCTTCGCTGGCTTTCGTTCGAATGGTTGACAGCTATCTAAACCGTGACCGCGGATGGGAAATCTGGTTCCGCGCACTTCGCTATTATCTCACCGAGACAAGCGATTTTACCGCCGGAGCCGTGAATGTCCGTCGTGCCGCGCAGGATTTGTATGGCTCTGCGGGCGATTGGAGCAATATCGAAACAGCGATTTGCAACGGTTTTAGAGATGTCGGTCTCGACGCCGGTTGCGGTGGAACCCCTCCCCCAACCTATGACGGCGATTTCCTTTATCTTTACAACGAAGACGCTGTCGATATTCACCCATTCTACATGCCGGATACCCACTATTTCGACCAATACGCCTGCGCCGCAAGGTTCACCCCGCCTTCCATCCCCGGCCTCAAAGTCGTCGCTATCCATATCGGAATAGCATATTGCTGGACAATGTCGGATATGGATATGTATCTCGGCACGACCTACTCATCGGGCGGAGAAATCTATCCGAATATGGCCATCGCGCTTTCCACGATACCTAATGTAGAGCTTTGGAGAGCGGTTTCTGAGACCAGCTATGTTGTCTCGGCGCTGTTCGATGAGGCCATAACAACCGATTTCTTCGCGGTAGCTCATTGCCCGGATTCCGACCCATACTGGCCGAATTACGACTTTGTGCTGACTGCAGTTGACGATGCCTCCACATCTCACGGCGACGGCAACCGCAACATCACGACCGACGACGAAGGCGAATGGGTAACAATGGATTATTGGTGGGGCGACGACTACAATTTCCTGATGGCGGCGAGTATCACCTACCCGGGCGCGGATGTTCCGGAGCTGATTTTCCCGAACTGCCCGATAACCTTCGCGATTAAATCGCCAAGCCCGAATCCTTTCAACTCGGCGGTTGCAATCGATTTCTCGACACCCTTCGAGGACGCAAAACTCGAGGTCTTCGACCTTCTGGGCAGAAAAGTTACCACTCTCGCCGATGGCGGAATGACTCCCGGCAATAACCGCATCGTTTGGAACGGTGCCGATTCCGACGGCAATCCTGTGGCTTCGGGAACCTATCTAATCAAGCTTTCGCGTGGCCAATGGAACCAGACTCGAAAGGTAACATTTGTAAAATAACACCGCATCTTATTGATAACCATAATACTGCGGCGCGTTTAAATTGCCCCTCTCGTTAAAGCCCTTCATTATAAATGGAGGGCTTTTTATCTAATTTTTGGTGTTTACATCGGGGGTTTTATCAATATAATGAGTGCAAAGTTTTTCTATGGCTATTCAAAAGGTTTGACTATGAAAAAAAGACTCGACAACATAGCTCCATTCCTCGCTCCGGTGCCCGCCGCTGTAATATCTGTGGCATCCGAGAACCTTGGTGATAATATCATCGCGATCTCATGGATAGGCGTGGCCGCATCCGAACCGCCGCAGGTTACGATAGGCGTCCGCAGAGATAACCGATTCAGCTACAAGCATTTACAAGAAAATGGCGAATTCGTCGTTAATATCCCATCCGAAAAACATGTCGATAGTGTCGCGAAATCTGGAACCATCCACGGCGAAGGTATCGATAAATTCGCGGTTTGCGGCTTTACACGCGCTAAAGCCGATGTGGTAAAAGTCCCCCTCGTCGCGGAATGCCCGATAAACCTTGAATGCGTCGTCCGGCATGTCCTGAATCTCGGCTCGCACGACCTTTTCGTAGGAGAAATTGTCGCGGTTCATATCGATGAAGAAATTTTAACCGACGGTAAAATCGACGCCGCCAAACTTCAACCGCTGGGGTATCTGCCGAACACCGGTAAATACTTCGGCATCAGAACACCGGAGATATTTTGCCATTAAATACTGAAAATGCGGGTTTGCGCTCTAACGGTGAGGTTTTCGTCGAAGCATTGCGCAACAGAAACTACTTTCGCGCCAGAACCGAGCTTCAGAATCTGTTCAATGAGGCCGCCTTCTCGGGAAATCCTCCCCAAGAACCTCTTTGGGGCATGGCCGAGAGCTTCGACGACCGGACTCTCCGCAGTGCAATCGGCATAACCCTCGAATTTATAGCTCAAAGAGCGATCCGCTTTTCGACAGTCGGCGCGATATTGCACATCGACAGCATTCTCGACCTCGAAAACCGCACGGGGAGAAACATCCTCACTGAAAATGAGCGTCATCGCACGAAAAGACTTTTGATGGCATACACCCTCCGCCATCCGAAAGATACACTTGGAACGCCGCTCGCGCTCGACACTATCCACGCTCATTTCCAAATAAAAGCTCTTTACGGCAAGACAATATTAACTTACAGTAAAAGTAAAATCTTTGCGCCATCCATTCGTGAAGATTTGGCCGGAATAAGAAGTATTTACAATAAAAAACGACCCTCGTAAAAGGGTCGTTTCTCTCAAGGGGGATACAGGGGAGCGCTTCTAATCCCCCTTTTTTTGTCAAGCCTTTATTCCAAACCGGCCGCTTTGGCCGCTCTGAGAACAGATTCCGATGCGGCTCTTGTAGAAGTCAGAGCCTCTTTGTATTTTTTCTGAATAAGATAAATTCCAGCATCCGTCTGATATTGTTCCGCCCTGCGAAGTAGCACCATTGCGGCTTCCGAGCCACTTCTCTCAATATCTGAACCCTTGCTCGCAATCAAATCGTCTGTTTTGATAATCGCACTCTGGACCTTATCGAACTCTATCTCGTCAACATCCTGCGTCGTCCGAACCGCCAACTCAGCTATTCTGCGAGCATCGAGAGTTAATTTTTCGGCTTTAGCATTATCCGCAATATTTAGGGCGTGTTTCGCCTCGGCCTGCATATCTTCAGCGCGGCGCATTATATCCATGGCGTCTTTGCGGCCCGACTCCTGCACTTTGGTATGTGCAACATCGAGATAATCGTCAGTTCGGGCGAGGGTTTCGAGAAGCTCGGTCGAGCGCAGGCCGCGCTTTTCCGAAAGCCTAGCGGCTCTCTGTGTTATCGCAACAACTTCCTGAAGCACCCGTGAAGCCTCATTGGAACGGCCTTTCGCGATAAGAACTTCGCTTTCTGCGAACATGTCCTTCGCTGTTCTAAGGAGTTCCATTGCTTCGACCGCACCTTCGGGGATTTTATCCTCGGCACGGCTTAATAGATCGGCTGTTCTATCAAATTCGGCTCGAACATATTCGTTATCGTAGCGCCTTTCCGTGACGACAATTGCTTTACTTACCTGCGTTAATTTATCCTTTACAATTCTTCCGAGTCGTCCAGCAACATCGTAGTCTCCTCCATTAAAGGAAACCCATGTTTCTTTGTGTAGATCGATTGCCGCCGCAAAATTCGTTCGCGAAACCTCGTCGCCATATTCATCTACCGATGGAGTTAATTCGTCGATCATCTCCGCATTGCCTTCAAGAAGCCTCAGAAGGGCCTCGGGAACTTGCGTTTGACCGTTCACCATCTTCACCATCATCGCTTCGACTCGACGTCCGATTTCACGGGCCTGCATAGTCATATGTAATGCGAGCATGAACTCGTTTCTCGCAAAGGCAGAGTAGGCATCAGCTTGCATTCCGCGCGCGATTGACAATTGCTCGATTATCTGCGACGGCGGATTATCCGGAAGGTCGTCCTCGACATCCTGCAGAATCATTTCCGTCTGTTCGATTTCCTGCTCGACATCGACCGTAGGTGCCGCTATAGTTGCGGTTGTGAAGATTAATAGTCCGAAGAATATGATTACCGGGATGCTTGCGAAGAGTATTTCGAAGAAGAAGTCAACTTTTTTTTGAGAAATTTGCATAATTCGACTCCAATTTAGAGTTCTCATCATCGAATTTATGCACGAGGGGTGCCAAAGGGTTAACTTCTTATGTTACATTGTGTTACCTGAGTTTGCGATAATAAATATCGTTCCTTAATGTTATAATGTGTCCCCACAGGGACACCCAGACTTGGAAAGGTCTATTTTGCTACGAAGTTCTTGGGCGAACTCAGAAATATTCTCACAGGAGAGCAAATACGCCCCATCAGAGGTTTTCAGGATAATTGACGGTAGAACTCTATTGGCGTAAATTTTTACATAAGAGAACCGAGAATCGTGGATTTTTCGAATGTGTGGTAAAAATTGAATAGGCAATATTGAAGATGCTCTCAACTCAGAATTGGATTGATTATTTATTATATATTGAGTTATTTGATGATAATATATCTTATTTATTATAACAACTCTTTTAATTTCAATATACTCATCTCTGAAAACATATTCACGGGGAGAATAGAGCCAAATCGCCGCTACAGCAAGAACTGGAATGAGAAACACCCATGACGGAATCGAACTGTCGAGGAAACCTTCTTTTATAATGACTTGCAGAAGAAATAGTAATGCAATTGTAAAGACATATGTCAATATTGAAGTCAACTGTTCCGCGAGTCCGAATGTGGCTTCAAATTGTCTATCATACGTCGTATCTGGCGCAGTTTCCGACATTTATGTGCCGCCGTGACCATATTCTTCGCCATCATAACTTTCTGCAAGTTCGTCGAGCGCAGTTGGCGCAAGATCCTCGAAGGTCGCATATTCTTTGTGGAAAGCCATGAAAACGCTTCCAATAGGTCCGTTTCGCTGTTTCGCGAGAATAATTTCAGCCACTCCTTCGCTGGGAATTTTCTTTGGTGTCGCACCTTCGTCGTAAACATCGATAGTCTTCACACCGTGGACTTCAGGGCGGTTGATGAACATGACGACGTCGGCGTCCTGTTCGATTGCGCCCGATTCGCGAAGATCCGCGAGTATCGGTCTTTTATTCTCGCGCGTTTCGACAGCCCTCGATAGCTGAGATAGCGCAATGACGGGGATGTCCAGCTCGCGCGCGAGTGCTTTAAGTTGTCGAGAAATAAGGGTAATTTCTTGTTGCCGGTTTTCAATACGTTTTCCGCCGGTTGTGATCAGTTGGATATAGTCAACAACGAGAAGGCCTATCTTATTGCGTTTCATTAATCTACGACATTTTGCCTTCATGTCGAGCACGGTTAGCGAAGGTGTATCGTCGATGAAAATTTTTGCATTAGCAAGTAGATTTAATTTATGACCGATGCGTGTGAATTCGGCTTTGCGAAGCCTCCCGGTGCGGAGGTCATGAGCGTTGACGCGGAACTTATTGGCCATAAGCCTTATTACAAGCTGTTCTGCGGCCATTTCGAGGGAAAATATCGCGACACCCGCACCCTCCTCGATGGCAACATTCAGTGCCATTCCAAGTGCCAGCGAAGTCTTTCCCAACGAGGGTCTCGCCGCGATAACGATGTAATCCGAGCCATGGAGGCCGCTTGTGAGGTCGTCAAGCTTACTGAAGCCCGTAGATACGCCGGTTACAGCGTGGGTGCTATTGCGGGCTTCTTCGAGATTCTCCCATGTGCCGCCAATCAAGCTTTCCAGCGAGTTGAAATCCCCGCGTAGCTTCTGTTCGCCAATCTGCAGGATCATCGATTCGACATCGTCGAGTAGGGCGTCTATCTCATCATGTTCGGTGTAGCATTTCGCGACAATATCGCCGCCAACCTGAATTAGCCTTCGTAAAATCGCCTTTTCGCGGACAATCTCGGCGTGGTATTCGAGATTCCCTGAGGTTACAACCCCCGTTGTGAGCGATGCGAGATAACCTCTGCCTCCGATGCGCTCCAGTTCGCCATCGCGATGAAGCTGGTCGGCGACTGTAACGAGGTCGGCGGGGTTGTCGCGCTCCGCCAGCGTCTTCATGGCCTTGAAAATTTTCGCATGGCTTTCTTGATAAAAGCTGTCGGGTTCGAGAAGCTCGAGGCCTCGGAAAAAGGCCTCCGGTTCGATAAGCATCGCGCCGAGAACCGCGCGTTCAACCTCGATATTTTGTGGCGGCAATCTATCTTCCATAATCACTTTTTGTTAGGGTTTGGGAGCGATAATCCGGCAATCTGGAGGAGTTTTTTCATGTCTTCCCATGTCGGTTTTTTACCGGCTGGATTTCGTAAAAGATAAGCCGGATGGTAGGTTACAACCACCGGAATACCCCTGAAATAGTGGATTTTATCCCTCAAATTGCCCAGTGAGGCGTCTGTGTTCAATAGATTCTGCGCGGCGACTCGCCCCAAACAACATATCACTGCGGGTTTGATGATGTCGATTTGCGTCATCAGATAGGGAATACAGGCGGCGGCTTCGTCTGGAAGCGGGTCTCGGTTGTTCGGTGGACGGCATTTCACGATGTTGCAGATATAGATTCCGCTTTCGCGTGATAAGCCCATCGCCTCGAAAATGCGGTCGAGAAGCTGGCCTGCGCGTCCAACGAAGGGCAGGCCGGTTTTGTCCTCCTCCGCGCCGGGGCCTTCGCCGATAAAAACGATGCTCGCCTTTGGATCACCCATTCCCACCACGATTTTGTTCCGCGCCTCAGCCAGACGGCATTTGGCGCAACCTTCGCCAGCTTTTATCGATTCTTCGAGTTGGTCGAGGGTTGATGCAATTAGAGGTAAATTGCCATCACTTTTACACTCTTTGCATACATTTGCATTCATTTGCATTCTATTTGCATCATTTTCAATTTCGGCAGTGTCGCCGATTTGTTCAACAGGTTCGTCTTCGGGTTGAGTTTTGCCGAGATAAAGGAGAATCTCGTCCTCGCCCATATCTATAAGGCGTTTGAGGATTTTTTCGGGGTTATTTTCGCAGAATTTTGACATGATCGAACAATCTAGGGCTTTTTCCGGTTAAGGCAAGTGGAATTTTTCGTAAGTTATTGTGTTATTTGTTGATAAGCACGTGGACAAGATGTTGATAAGCTGTTCTCGACTATGTGATTATCGAAGTAGAACCGCCTTGAAAGGCTCATTATCACCGGCTTTGACGAGATATATCCCGCTCGGAAGAACTCTTCCCGAGTCGTCATCGCCATACCAGATAATTTCGCTCTTCGGCGAGACAAATTTCCGAACTGCTCGCCCGGAGATGTCGTAAATAAGGACATCTGAAACGAATTCGTGCGGAAGGTTTATCCTGCAAGCGGCGTTGAAAGGGTTTGGCGAAATACACAGAACTTCTTTTTCCGGTTTTTCGGGGATGACCGAAATAGAAGGCGGCGGCGGCGGGCCTCCACCGAAGCTTTCAAGGATTGCGTTGGCAGAGATAGCTTTATATAGGCCACCTGAAGACCATGGCGCGCGCAATTCTGCGCTGGAAAGGGCGAGAATCCAATAGCCTTCGCCAGGGATTAAGGAACTCGCGGGGTAATAGTCTTCCGTTTCGGCGAAACCGAACAATGTGCCGGAAATTATTGCCCCTGAGGGATTTGAGCCTATATCCCCCGCCGGAACATCGTAAATAGGCGCACCTATTTGATTCCAACCGCGATAAATAGGTGTTTGGAGGGTATCGATCGGCCAACCGGCCTGAACAAGCGGCAAACGCCAAGAGCCGGAAATCCCATGCGGCGCTAAATAAAGCCATAATCCTTTGCCAGATGGCCACTTATCCGGAATCGAATAAACTCCGGCTTCGGAATCATATGTGTAAATCCATTTGTCGATCGGAGCAAAAATTGCGTCGATAAAGGCCTCCGCGCGGGACATCTCGGTGCGGTCGAGAAAAAGCGGCGAAGAAACCATATGCCATCGCGGTGAAATCGCGCTAAAATCAACCGCAAAGACCGATTTTGCGCCGGTTGTGAACTCGACAAAAAGTGTCTCGCCGAGGAAAAATTGGTATTCGTTTGTTGCGCGCATATCGGCTTTGCCACCAATTATGATTTTGCCCGAAGGCAAGCGTTCGGCGCTCCATCGAATTGTCGCAGAGCCGCTTCCCTCGGTGATTACAGTCCATAGAATGGTGTCGTCGTCGGGGTGGCGGTAATCGCGAAGAAGCGAATTATAGGTCGGAATGCCTTCGCCGGAGAGGCTAAGACGTGCACGGACTTTGCCTGTCGGGATCGGCGGCATGAGGATGTCTCCACCGGGGTCGTAGGCGTCGGACATCCCCACGCGCGCGCCGATGGTGAGGATTGTGGGATCGAGACCGGGGGATTCGAAGGTCAAATCTGCGGTCCAATCGCGGAAAAAGAACTTAGTCTGGCAAACCGGCGCGGCGAAATTCGGGCCGCAGGGAAGATCGGGGTCATCATGAACACCGGCGAGACAGACAGTTACGGAATCGCCGTAAACAGCTCGTATGCCGAGATCTGAGAGCGGAAGGGCGATGATAATTTCGCGAGGAAGAGTGCCCTTTTCGACGTTGAAAATATGGGTGACGGCGACTGTATCTGCGCCGGAATAGGCGTAAATATACTCTCTGCCGGCGATTTCCTCGCCAAAAACGCCGGTTGTGGCTCGCCAATAAAACACCGGATAGGGGTCGTCGATGGAGGCATCGACAATCATCGATTCGACATCGGGAGGCTTTAAATGCGCGGTCCAACTATCGTCAACCGGCTCTGCAAGCTCCTCTCCGGAGGGCATGGAGGCGGAAACAAGCATGATTAGGACATTTTCGCCATGATTCCAATCGCGACTCGGTGTGAATATTAGTGTCGAATCATTCAGCATAGCCAGTTCGGGGGAATCGAGCGTTAGGGTTGTAACACCGGAATCTGATTGCACGGACATTGTAACAGAAAGGTTTACGAGGCCGAATTCCTGCCGAAGGCGTATTTCTGCGCCCTGACGTGGGCATGCTGTCCTTCCGCCTTCGATCGGATCGATGAATTCGGCGAAAATCGGAAAGAGAACGCGCCAACCGTGGTAAATATAAATTCGGCCCTGAGTCGTATAAAGACCGGGGTCATTGTCGATTCGAGGGTCTGAAATAGCGAAATCGGGGTGCGAATCGCCGTTGATATCGAGCAAAGCGCTCATCCTGTATGCGAACCAAGTGTCGCCTCGCGCGGCGGGATTGTATATAACCGTATCGACCTGCAAGACGCGCGAGGAATCCGGCATAGTGGCTACTCCATAGATTTTGACGAAGCCGTAGTCGTCGCCGTTGTCGTCTATTGCTTGGGCGATTGCGAATTCGGCGCGGTTATCGCCGTCGAGATCGCCTGCTGAGGCAATTTCGCCGCCGAGGAACTGGTTTGGCCTATCTCCGATAATGGAGATTGTGTCGCCGGAACCGCCAAAAAGTAGAATCGCACGTCCGAGACCCGAATCGGGCGGGATGTGGTGATTATACCCCGCGAAAAGGGCGTCGTCAAAGCCGTCGCGGTCAACATCGCCCAAAGCCGCTACCCCGCTTCCGAAGAATTCCATTGGGTGGCCGCCGGTAATTGTCCAGTCGGGGATATCGTCGAGAAGCGCGCCGCCGAAGAAGACATAGCCCTCCCCCGGTTTGAACCAATATCCCCCCGCCTGCACCGCGCCAATAACGAAATCGGGCTGGCCGTCGCCGTTGAAATCGAAGGGTCCGTCCATCGTCACGCCGAAGTCGTCGAGGCTGTCGATGCCCGTGATTACTATGTCTGCGGAGGTGTCCGCCGGATTGCCACCGAAATAAATGTAGCATTGGCCGGTTCGCGGGCCGATGGCGTCGTTGTAAAGCGCGCCGACGAGAACGTCGTCGAAACCATCGGCGTTTTGGTCGCCAATGCCGGTGCAGGAATACCCAAAATTGTCCGCAGTGGCTATTCCTGAGAAGGTGTAGTCGGGGATGTCGTCCATCGAGGGGCCGCCGAGATAGATGTATGCCTCGCCAATTCCGCGGACGGCGTTCGCGCCTATGATAAGGTCATCGTAGCCGTCGCCGTTGAAATCGCCGGCGTTTGCGACCGAGATTCCGAGCTGTCCTGACGAATCTGCGCCGTAAAGGGTAAGGCTTGGTCGCAAAGTCGTGCCATCGTGGAAGCCTTCGGGGATTGGGCCGAAGTAAATATCGACCCTTCCGGCATAGCCAAGAGCGGAATCGGGGTGAGTCGGCGGGCGGTCGGAGCGTGGCGCGCCGATTGCAACATCGCCATAGCCGTCGCCATTGAAATCGCCGGTTGCTATAGACCATCCGAACCATCGAATTGTGCCGTCGTCGGAGGGCGGAAGGATGGTCGTCGCCACAGGAAGGCCCTGTGAAAAGGCTGAAATTGCGATGAATATTGATATTGCGAGTAATTTTCTCATAATATAAAAAGATAATGAAAAAACTCGCTTTCGCAACGGATTATAAATTGACCGGGCGTAGTAATTTGTTTATTATTTATGTATGAAAGCTCTCGTTTACAGTTTTTATTTTCCTCCACACGGCGGCCCGGGCGCGATTCGTCCGCTGAAGATGCTTAAATATGCCTCGGCTTTGGGTCTCGAGGGCACTGTTATTACAGCGGCGGAAGGTGATTACAATGTTCGCGACGACAGCTTGGCCGCCGAGGTGCCGGAATCTTTCGAGGTTCTGCGCACACCTGCTCGGCTCGATCCATTGAGCTTTATCCGCAAACGCAAACCCGGAGCGATTCACGCGCCTATTAGCGATTATTTTGTTCTTCCGGACAATAAGGTCTGGTGGATTCGTCCGGCTTCGAGGCTTGGAATAATGGCAACCGATGATGCCGATTTCGTTTGGGCGACATGCCCGCCCTATTCGGCGGCAATCGCGGCAAAACGAGCGGCGGAGGCTCTCGGTTTACCATTAGTGCTCGATTTTCGCGATTCGTGGACGGAAAATCCAATTCGTCCGCGGCTCCCATTGCCGCACAGACTTGTCAACAGAGGCCTCGCCCGAAGAACTGTGAGAGGTGCGGCGCTAATCTCGGGCGTTTACGAGGCAATTTGCGATGAAATGCGGCGTTTCGCGCCGAAATCGCAGATTATCTGTATTCCAAACGGCTACGCGCCGGAGGATTTCGAGGGGCTGGATTTCTCGCGTGAGAATGACGAGCTTACACTCTTTTATTTGGGGACGATTTTCTCGGATATTCGCTATCCTTGGCCGGTTTTAGAGGCTATGGCGGAGGTGCCGGGGATTCGCCTTCGTGTCGCGGGGCGTTATCCGCAGAGGTTTTTAGACGATATCGCCAGACTTGGATTGACGGAACGGGTCGAGCTGTTGGGCTTTTTGCCGCACAGGGAAGCTCTTCAGGCGGGTGCCGATTCCGATGTTTCATTATTATATATCGATCCTCGTCCGGGCGGCGGCGGTTTGACGACCTGCAAGGCTTACGAATATATAGGTTTGGGGAATCCCATACTTGCCTTTTTACCGGATGGAGAAGCAAAGGATTTACTAATCGATGTTTCCAATGCTACCATGATTTTGCCGGAAAACAAGGATTATGCGAAGATTGCTTTGATCGAATTAAAGGACAGATTTGCCGCAAAGTCTCTTGGTAGGATCACACCTACCGGTCGGTATTCACGGAAAAATCAAGCCGAGGAATGGTTCGGCCATATTAAAGAGGCTATCTCGAATTGGAGCTGTGAATTATGAATAGAGAGGTTTTGATTGCGCCATCGGTGTTGGCGGCTGATTTTGGGAATCTCGAAAGGGAGATACGCGCAACAGAGTCAGCCGGCGCGGATATGATTCATTTGGATATTATGGACGGCCATTTTGTGCCAAATATCAGTTTTGGCCCCAAGGTTTCGAGTTTCGTCACGAAAAATAGCGCTCTGCCCTGCGATGCCCATCTGATGGTAACCGATCCATTAAAATGGGCACCTGAATTCGCGAAAATAGGTTGTGAGTATATCACATTTCATGATGAAATATGCGAATCGCCGGAGAAGGCAATCGAGATTGCCGAAAAGATACGTGATATGGGCGTAAAACCGGGGATAAGTTACAATCCGGACAACGATTTATCTTCATTAGAAAAAATTATCGATTCCATCGACTTAGTGCTAATAATGACAGTTTTTCCAGGGTTTGCCGGACAGAGTTTTCTCGAAGAGGGATTCGAGAATCTTGTCAAGGCGGATCAAATTCGCAACAGTATGAAACCGGACATGTTCATCGCTATCGACGGCGGAATCTCGCCGGATAACGCTTTGCATGTGATCGAAGCTGGTGCGGATATTCTTGTGATGGGTTCGGCTTTCTATGGCGCGAGAGATTACGGCGAAGTTATTAGACGAGTTCGCGAGCTATAGGGGAAATTTTGCGAAAAAAAAGGGCGGTCTCGATCGAGTCCGCCCTTTTCGCTTGTTTGCGCTTTATTCTTCTTCGTCGCGCTTTTTGGATTCTTCGATAATCTGTTGCTGGATGTCGTGCGGTGCGGCTTCATAGTGCGAAAACTCGCGAGTGAAAAATCCGCGCCCCTGTGTCAGGCTTCTGAGGATTGTCGAGTATTTGTAAAGCTCGGACTGAGGAACAAGCGCTTTGATTTTCGTGAAAGCGCCGGTGGGTTCCATTCCGGAGATTTTGCCTCTGCGCGAGGAAATGTCACCCATAACATCACCGGTAAACATTTCGGGGACAATGATTTCGACATTGTCGTGCGGTTCGAGAATGTATGGGTCGGCTTTTTCGAATGCGGCTTTGAAACCAAGATGTGCCGCGATTCTAAATGCCATTTCGCTGGAATCGACCGTGTGGAAAGAGCCGTCGTAGAGCGCGACCGCAATATCGACTACTTTATAGCCCGCAAGAACGCCTTTTTCCATGATTTCGGCGACACCTTTATCGACAGCAGGAATGAATTTGCCGGGGACAACCCCGCCGGTGATTTGGTCGAGGAACTCGTATCCCTCGCCACGTTCGCGCGGTTGAAGTCTTAGCCAAACATCGCCAAACTGGCCTCTGCCGCCGGTTTGCTTCTTGTGGCGGCCTTGGGATTCTGCGGTTTTGCGGATTGTTTCGCGATATTTGATTTTGGGGCGCTCAAGCTCGACTTCGACAGCGAACTGTTCTTTGAGCTTATCGACGATGAGATCGAGTTGAAGCTCGCCCATACCATAAAGGATGGTCTGCTTGAGTTCGGAATCGACGGCATAGGTGAAAGTGGGGTCTTCCGAGGCCAATCTTGCAAGTCCTGTGGCGATTTTGTCCTCTTCGCCCTTTTGTTTGGCGACGATTGCGACATCGATTACCGGTTTGGGGAACTCGATTGGCGAAAGCACGACAGTTTTTGACTTATCGCAAAGGGTATCGCAAGTATTCGAGTTTTTGAGTTTTACCGTAACACCGATATCTCCGGCGGCGATTTTTTTCACTTCCTGACGATCTTTGCCTCTGGCGATGTATATCGTTCCGATTCTTTCCGAGCCGTTTTGGTTAGGATTGAAAAGTTCCTGGCCGTTCGTAACCGCTCCGGAGTAGCATTTGAAATATGTAAGTCTTCCGACATGCTCTTCGCTGAAGGTTTTGTAAATTAAAGCGCATGTTGGCGCAGATTCCGAGACCTCGCGGGTTTCGGTTTGTTCTTCGGCGGAGGTGCTCGGCTTGCCTTTTACTAATCCGACCAGATTTGGCGCAGGCAGGAGATCGACCATGAAATTGACGGCAATGTCGGCCCCGATATTGTTCGACGCGCTAATAGGTATGACTGGGAAGAGTTTGCCCTTTAGAACCGCTTTGCGAAGTCCGCTGATTAGTTCTTCGTGGCTGAGTTCGCCGGTTTCGAAATATTTTTCGATGAGTGTATCGTCGCTTTCGGCGACCGATTCCATGAGTTGCGTTCTATATTCGTCGATTTGACCCTGCATATCCGCAGGGACATCGATGGGGGTTCCTTTGCCCTTGCCACCGCTTTCGTATGAATATGCTTTATTTGCGAGCATATCGACGATGCCGTTGAAAGATTCGCTTGCGCCTATTGGCACCGCGATTGGCGCAACACCGTTTCCGAAGGCGTCTTTAAGCTCTTTGAGAGCTTTGCCGTAATCGGCGTTTTCGCGATCCATGCGATTGACGAGGAACATACAGGGTTTGCCGGCGAGATGCCCCCAAGCCGTTTGTGTTCCGACTTCGACAGCATTTTGCGCGGCGACGAGCATGATCCCGGCTTCGGCAACACGGACGCCGCTAATAAGCTCTCCCGCGAAATCGGCATATCCCGGAGTATCGAGGATGTTTATTTTTATGCCTTTATGTTCGGCGTAAAGAAGCGACAGCTGAATCGAGCTTTTCCTCTCGATTTCTTTTTGGTGATAGTCGCTGACCGTATTTCCGTCTTCGACGCCGCCCATGCGGTTTACAGCGCCGGTGGTGAACATTACGGCTTCAGCGAAGGTGGTCTTACCGACACCGCCATGACTTAGAAGCACGACGTTTCTGATGTTTTCGGTGGCGTATTCCTTAGTTGCCACGGTAACTCCTCTCTCTTATTTTTTGACCACAAATTAAGCAAAAAATGAAAATGGTCGAACAAGCGAGCAAGATATATTTATCTTAGCGCTTTGTCAAACAAAATAATTCTTTTGGAATCGAAGGGATTTTGCAGGCGAATTAATATGGCCAAAGTGTTTCGACGTTAAGTATCATCTGAGGGCGGATGATAATCAATGCGAGGTAGGCTAAATATACGAGTATTAGGCCCATTCCTTCGGCCCTGTCGAGTTTTCTGTCAGAACTAAGAAGTGGCAGGACTAAAATCGAAAGGCCAATCATAACCGGAAAGTCGTAGATAAGGACATCTTTTTCGACCGGCAAATAGCCTGTGATAGAAGCCGGAAGGCCGATAACTATCATCGTATTGAAAAGATTCGAGCCGATAACGTTGCCGACAGAGATATCCGGCTCGTTCTTTATAGCGGCCACGACAGATGTTGCAAGCTCCGGAAGGCTTGTTCCGAGGGCAACGACCGATGCGCCGATTACCATTTCGCTAATGCCGAATTCTAATGCAATTACTGTCGCCGAGCGGACGGTGAAATCAGCGCCGAGCACTAATCCGCCTATCCCTAAGATTACCATAAGGATATCGCCGAACCAGGATTGGCTTGAGCGGGCTTCGTTAATCTCCTCTTGGGTAACAGGGTTTTGAAGTTCGAGGTTAAATTCTTCAGGAAGGACTTTAAGGCTTTTCACTATTTGTGGAAAGACTGCTACGAAGAAGGTAATAGCGAATCCTATAAGAAGGACGATGCCTTCGCCGGAGCTTATCTCGAGGTTGCCTGCAAAAATGAAAAGGAAAATGCCTGCGAAAATGCTTATAGGAACTTCGAGGCGGACGGTTCGGTCCTCGACGCGCATAGGTGCTAAGAGTGCGGATATGCCGAGAATCAAACCGAGATTCGCGACGTTCGAGCCTATTGCGTTGCCTAATGCGATTGCGGGAGAACCTTTTAGCGCGGCTGTCATGGACACGACGAGTTCTGGTGTCGAGGTTCCGAAGGCAACAATCGTAAGACCGACAATCAGAGGATGAATTCCTAATGACAGAGCGATTCGTTTTGCACCGCGAACCATTCCCTCTGCGCCGACATAGAGGATTAGGATACCTCCTATAAATGTTAAGATATTAAGAAACATCGGCCTTCCATAAATTGTCGAGTCCCCAACTATTTAAAATAGGTAAAAACTTTCTTGCAGTCAAGTCGTAATGAACCGGCGTAATTGTGATGTATCCGTTACTGAGCGCTGTAACATCGTGGTCTGCGTGGGAATCATCGGCCACCATCGCGCCTGTCATCCAGTAATACTCTTGTCCTCGCGGGTCTTTTCGTTTTTCGAAGAAGTCGTTGAAATTAGTGTTGCCCTGCGATGCAACCTTGACGCCTTTTATCTCATCAGGCGGAATATCGGGAATGTTGATATTCAGTAGCACACCTTCGGGAAGGCCATTTGCGAGGACTTTTTTGGCGATGAGTTCAGTGAATTTTATTGCAGTCGAGTAATCGCCCCCGAGTCTGTTGTCAATCGATACAGATATCGAGGGGATTCCGAGGAGAGTGCCTTCGGTAGCGGCGGAAACTGTTCCAGAATATATGAGACTCGCGCCGACATTGGCTCCGTGGTTTATGCCTGAGATTAATAGCTCGGGCGGTTCGTCCATGAGGACTTTTATTGCGAGTTTTACGGCATCCGCAGGGGTGCCGTTGCAGGAAAAGAGGGGTATTTCAATCGAGTTTTCGACTTTTGTAATCCGGAGTGGGTTGGAGAGGGTAATGGCGTGGCCAACCGCGGACTGTTCTCTGTCCGGAGCCATAACCAGAACGTCGAAAAGCTTGGATAAGTCCTTCGCAAGTTCGAGAATACCCTTTGAATGAATTCCGTCGTCGTTAGTTATCAGAATCGTCATTTTGCCTCTTTTATTCTATTAAAATAAGGGGTCGGAGCGGTTTTGGCAACCTTTTTTAAGCGAATAGACTGCCGACGACAAAAAAAACCGATGGGGACGACAAACTCGAGTCCGTGGCCGCGGCGTTAAAGTTATCTCGTCCCCTACCGGCGTTCGTATCAAAAGAAGAATATCGAAAATTTGTTCGATGCAATCTTCGAAACACGAGGTTGCACCCCTCGTGCCAACAGTGCGCATATCCTATAACGCCTTGAATAACATAATGTTACAAATTTATGACTCAAGGATTATCGAAGTTGAGGCGAACCGAAATTTCACAAGTGTCCCTACAGGTTCACATGAAAGAGTTGACTCTTACCTGAACACGCTGTATTATTGGAATAACATTTACGAATGAGGCGATGTGAGAGAAACGAAACTCATTGGAATTTTGCTGGCCGGCGGAAAGGGCGAACGGATGGGGTCGCGCCCGAAAGCTCTTTTGCCAATCGGCGATGGAACATTCATGGGGGCTATCGTATCTTCGATGAAAGATGCCGGAATCGAGGATATAGCCGTGGTTGTGGGGTTTCACGCCGATGAGGTGTTGCCATTTGTGCCGCATGGAATTCGTTCCATGATTAATCCGACACCGGAAAAGGATATGCTGTCTTCGTTGTTGATAGGCCTTAAATGCGCCTTCGAAGAGCATACCGGAGCGCTTATCGCGCTTTCTGATTATCCCTTGGTTAAGGTCTCGACTTATCGTGCTCTTGTCGAGGAGCATCGGGAGCATCCGGAGTGTATTATTTCGCCGGTAAATGAGAACCATGGCGGACATCCTGTGGTTTTTCCAAAGATCCTTTTTGGCGAGTTGGAGAGTGCGCCGTTCGAGGTCGGCGCGAGGCATGTTGTCCGTGCAAATCCTCAATTGCGGCGTTTTGTGCCGGTTGATGACCCCGGTATTCGTATTGACATAAACACACCGGAATTATATCAGGAATATATTGGGTCAATAAATGGAGAATACTCATGGCAGTAGGGAAAAGTGTTCGAAGGGTCGATGCTGTCGCGAAGGCTTCCGGTGAGGCTAAGTATGTATCGGACATGATTTTGCCTGGGATGTTAGTGGGGAAAGTATTATTCTCGAAAGTGGCTTACGGGAAAATTCTTCGGCTGGATGTCGAGCGCGCGCGCAGTATCGATGGTGTTTTCGCAGTTGTTACCTCGAAGGATGTGCCGGGGAAGAATATCTGCCATATTGTTTTCGACGACATGCCCTTTTTAGCGGAAGATGAGGTTCGATTCTACGGCCAGGCGATTGCGATTGTGGCGGCGGAAAGCGAGACGAAGGCAATCGAGGCTTTGAAAGCAATCGAGCTTGAAATCGAGCCGCAAAACCCGCTTATCGATCCGGAAAAATTCGCAGATGCTGATTCACCGAGGCTTTTCGGCGAGAATAATGTCTTCGCGCACCACAAAATCAGGCGGGGCAATACGGAAGTAGGCTTCGCCGAATGCGATGCTGTTATCGAGCGGACATATCGCACCGGATATCAGGAACATGCATATTTGGAGACTCAGGGAATGCTCGCCGTGCCCTCATCAGAGGGCGGAATCGATGTTTACGGGACGATGCAGTGCCCCTTTTATGTCCATGGCGCTGTCGCCGATGTTTTGGGGCTCCCGCAATCCAAGGTTAGGGTTGTGCAAACGACAACGGGCGGAGCTTTTGGCGGCAAAGAAGACGTGCCATCTTTGATTGCTGGATGGGCATCTTTATTAGCAATATCAAGTTGCAAACCGGTTAAGCTTATTTTGAACCGAAATGAGGATTTTTTTTCGATGAGTAAACGGCACCCATCGCGGACAAAGGTGAAAATCGGGGCATCTGCGGAGGGAAAACTAATTGCGGCAGAAATCGATATAATTTTCGATGCCGGTGCTTATTCAACGCTGTCTCCGGTGGTTCTTTGGCGTGGAATTGTGCATAGTTGCGGGCCGTATCGGGTCGCGAATGCGAAAATCGATGCACGAGCTGTAGCTACTAACAAAGTTCCCTGCGGAGCTTATAGAGGTTTTGGCTCGCCCCAAACCCTTTTCGCGATTGAATCTGCGATTGACGAGCTTGCGAAGGAACTTGGGATCGATGAAATCGAACTTCGCAAAAAAAACCATCTACACGAGAACGATGCAACTGTTACAGGGCAGGTTCTTTCGGGATCGGTCGGCCTTCAAGAGTGCTTTGAGAGAGCATTAGAGGCGAGCGATTATTTTGAGTTAAAAAAGAGACTTGCAGAGGAAACGGGTTCAATTCGGCGAGGAGTTGGGGTTTCGACGATTTATTACGGCGTCGGATTGGGGGCCGGCGGAACTCATATGGCGCGAACAGGGGCTTATGTGAGCGTTCAGCAGGATGGAAGCGTGCATTTTGCAGTCGGCACCACGGAGATGGGGCAAGGGATGCGCACGGTTCTGGGACAGATTGTCGCGGAGGCCTTTGGGATCGATGTTGACAGGGTTTACTGTCTGCCGGTTGATTCCAGCCGAGTTCCTGACAGCGGCCCTACTGTTGCATCTCGCGCAACCACGATGAGCGGACGCGCTCTGTTGACCGCTTGTGCGGAGATTAAGGGAAATATCGCGAAGGCAATCGAAGCAAAACTTGCCACAAAGGCTGTGAATATAGGTTTTGGTGAGAGTAAAGTGTTTAGGGTCGATGAGCCTTCGAGATTTCTAAGTTGGCAAGAAGCTATAACGGAGGCATGGCGGGCAAAGGCCGGACTGACTGTAGTTGGGCATGATTCCAGCCCTCCAACCAGCTGGGACGCTGAAACTGGCCATGGCGACGCTTATGTGGTCTTCTCATGGGCGGTTAATGTTGCACAGGTGGCCGTAGATACGCGCACCGGCGTTGTTCGCCTTGAAAAACTCTGGGCCGCGCATGATATGGGCAAGGCAATAAATCCGCAGTTGGTCGAGGGCCAGATCGAGGGCGGATCCTTGCAGGGCGCGGGTTATTCGCTCATCGAGGAGTATTTGATCGACGAAGCTGGCAGGCCGTTGAATCCGAGGTTTTCATTTTATCATATCCCGACAACCGCCGATGCACCGGAAATTGTTCCCATTATCGTCGAAGCGGCTTATAAGGACGGGCCTTTCGGGGCAAAGGGGTTCGGAGAACAGCCGCTGATGGGTATCGCACCGGCAGTCGCAAATGCTGTTTACAACGCTGTCGGAGTTCGTTTCCGGGAACAGCCGTTTATTCCGGAGCGTGTTTGGACTGGACTAAAGGATAATTATTATGAAGATAGAATTTAAGCTAAATGACAAATATATAGTTGCCGAGATATCGTCTTCAGATAGGCTATTAGACATTATCCGCAACAAATTTGCTCTAACAGGGACCAAGGAAGGTTGCGGCGAGGGTGAATGCGGGGCGTGCGCGGTAATTATAGACGGCAAATTAGCAAATTCGTGCATTATTCCGGCTTTTCAGGCGGAGGGTGCAGAAATCGAAACGATTGAGGGAATCGCGAAGACGATTATTGGGAAAGCTTTGATAGAGGCATTTGCAGATTGCGGCGCTGTGCAGTGTGGCTTTTGCATACCGGGTTTTGTTGTCGCTGGAACGGCTCTATTGCGCATGAATCCATCGCCATCACGCAATGATATTATAACTGCGCTGTCGGGGAACCTGTGTAGATGCACAGGCTATGGAAAAATTATCGAGGGTGTAACCCTCGCTTCAAAGCGGCTTAGGGAGGCGAAATGAGCGTATTGACGTTGAAAGATATCGCGCTGACATTGGAAAGGGGCGGTGTTTTTGTTGTTGTAATCGACGTTGAAGGCTCTACGCCGGGACGTCCGGGAGCAAAGATGGCGGTTCTGCCCGATGGCTCGGCTTTTGGAACCGTGGGAGGCGGAGTTCTTGAAACAACCGCTATCGAAGAGGCTTTGCGGCGATTTGCGTCGAAAGAAACGGGTATTGTCGAATACCAAATGGGGAAAGACGGGGCGCTTGGCGCGGAATGCGGTGGAAAAGCTAATATTTATTTCGAGCCGATCTACCCAAAAGCGAAATTGTGGCTTTTTGGCGCGGGGCATGTCGGAAGAGAAATTGCGAAGGTAGCTCGAACTGCCGGATGGTTTGTGGTAGCCTGCGACGACCGTCCCGGAGCGGCTGAGCCGGAAAATATTCAAGCAGACGAATATCGCACCGGCGAATATTCTGAAATGGCCTCTAAGGCGCAAATCGGGCGGGAAGATTGTGTTGCGATTGTTACAGCAGGGCATCGTGGCGACGAGGTTGTGTTAAAAAATATATTGTCGAATGAAATTGTTCCAGTGTATGTTGGTATGATGGGCAGTAAATATAAAATTGCAGAGGTTTTCTCGCACCTTCGCGAGACTGGAATCGCTGAAGAGCTTATTTCAGGCGTTCACGCTCCCATCGGGCTGAATGTCGGCACTGTAGAGCCGGGAGAAATTGCAGTGGCGGTCGTCGCGGAGATGCTTGCAGTGAAAAACCATGTCGAGAGGATTTCGAAATGCTCGCAATAGAAGCTGTGGTTCGCGCAAAAAGCATCGATGAGGCTTTCTCCGCGATGGATTCCGATCCCGAATTGAAGCCAATCGCCGGGGGAACAGATTTGATGGTGCAACTTCAGGATGCGCCGTCAAAACGACGATTGTTGGACATTTGGGGAATACCGGAATTGCGCGGAATACATCTCGAAAGTCAAAGGCTTTTTATTGGAGCTTTGGAGACTCACTCCGAAATCGCAAAATCGGAAATCGTGCAGACTTATGCGCCGCTGATAGCACAGAGCAGTGCCGTTATGGGCGGTCCGGCGATTCGAAACCGCGCGACAATCGGCGGGAATATCGCAAATTCAAGCCCCGTGGCGGAATCCTTTCCAACTTTGATAGCCCATGGCGCAAAGGTTGTTCTGATGAGCCATCGCGGCGAAAGACGCCTTGCTATCGAGGATTTCCATTTGGGGCCGGGGAAAAATGCGCTTTCTGGAGGCGAATTGGTAATAGGGTTCGAGGTTCCCATTGTAGGGAAGGAATTTTTCGGTTTTTACAAAAGGCTCGGTTCGCGCGAGGCTATGACAATCACAAAGGTCGGCGTCGCGATGGCCTCTGTTAGAAGATCGAACCGTCTCGAAGGCGTTAGAATCGCACTTTCTGCTGTTGCGCCGAGGGTCATCCGCGCATTTGAATCGGAAAAGATCCTCAAAGGTCGCGAGATATCTTCCGGACTAATTGACCGCGCCGCAGGAGTTCTCGTTACAGAATGCACGCCTATAAGCGATTTCCGCTCGACATGCGACTATCGCGCCGATATGGTCGGGCAATTATTCCGAATCGGAATGAACGGAGAATAACCGCCTCTCCTCCCCCGACATTCCTTACATACAAACAACTTGACTAACAGCCAATGGTGTTTTATTTTACTTTTTATGGCGTTATTTCGAGAGGTTCAAATGAAAAAGTGTATCTATATCTTTGCTTTCGCACTTGTAATTACTGTTCTGGCTCAGACGGAAGTTGTTCTGATTGCGAGTCAGCCTTTTAATACATATCTGCCTTCGGGATGGTCGCAGAATCCTCCTTTTTCGAGCAACAGCGACTGGCATCAGGGCACCTTTCCGGGCACCGGGTCGAACTGTGCTATGGTGCGATACGAGACAAATAATGACGATTCGCTTTTCACACCTAATTTTGACGCCTCCGCGGGTTTCGATTCGGTTGTTGTGCAGGTTTTAGAGGATTACGAGCTTTTTGGCGGCGGCGGATCCGGATCTGCATATATTCTTGTGAGTTCCAACGGCGGAACTTCTTGGTCGAAAGGCTGGACATACGGCAGAACCGGAATTGACGCGGCTGTAAATCGTTATCGCATAGAGTTTTGGGCTGGAAGTAGCGCGAACGCCAAGGTCTGTTTTTGGTATGACAATAATTATGACGTTTGGTGGGCACTGGACAACGTGGCGATTTTTGGCTATTTGCCCCAACCTGAGCCTGCCCCACCGTGTATCTCTCATCTCGGGCCGAAGGTGCTCTATCCCTATGGGACTACCTCTGTGCCGGTGCTTGCGTATGTAAACGACTTTTCGGGCGTAAACCCCAACAGTGTCGAGATTTGCTATAGAGTAAACGGCGAACCTTACGAATGCCATCGCATGACCTACGAAACAGGGCTTCCTAATGGATGTGGCAATTATACTTATGTAATCCCCGATCTTGTTGGGTGGGACGAACTCGATTATTATATGCAGGCGAGAGATTTACATGCTCCGCCCAACACCGCAACATCGCCGGTATATTCGACTATTGTCGAGGGACCGTATTATATATATCAGAATAATTCCGGATTGCCAATGTCGCCTGACACTCATTGGGTAACGGGTTTCACTCATGATCTCGACGCTCTCGAAGCTGACGATGCCCGTCTGTTAAAGACCGGACTGCCCTTCCCCGTGGTTTTCTTTGGAAGAGAATTCGACAGCATTTGGGTTTGCTCCAACGGTTGGATGAAATTCGGCTCAGACCCGGGTGGAGACTGGTTTTGGACGGAATTCATCCCGACAATCAACGGACTTATGAATAATTTCCTCGCCTGGGCTTGGGACGATCTGATAGGTTCTCCGGAGGGGTCATATACTCCGAGAGCTACATATTATGAGCATCCGGCGGGCGATTATATCATATTTAGCTTCGAAAGCTGGCATCAGCTTGGAATTTACGACACAGCATTTAATGTTCAGGTTCAAATTTGGAATCCTGTTGTTATTCATCAACCCGGCGGTAATTCGGCTATCGATGTCCGTTTTAACAAGCTCCCGAGGAATATCAACAATCTCGAAATGGGAGTCGAGAATCTCACCGGCGAGATCGGCAAGGCTTTTCATCACACCGGCGGGATTTTCGGCGATCCTTCATACAGTTTCCACAGACAGAGGACGATACGTTATTCCACTCAGCCACCGCCATCGGGGCTGGTTTATGGCAATGTTAATCTCGAAGGCTCCAGCGACAATTCCGGCGCAGAGATCGGTTGTGTAGGATTACCATATTCGACGTTGTCTTCGCACACAGGAAATTATCGGCTCGAAACGATTCCGCTTGGGACATATGATATATATTGCTACCATCCAAGCTATTTCCCCGACACAATTTTCGGTGTTGTCGTTTCTGTCGGCGATTCGGTGGAGCTGAATTTTTCGCTCGAACCTCGGACAGTAGGTTTCATCGAGGGACTGGCTGATTTAACAGATACCGGGCCTGTAGGCGATCCCGGAATCCAAATTGTCGAGCTTAGAACGGGGTTGACCGCTGTTACTAATGCTTCTGGATACTTTTTCATCGATGGCGTTCGTATTGGCGATGTTCAGGTGATAGCTTCGCGTCCGGGGTATGTTCCGGACTACACGCCTGTTATTGCGCTTGCTGACGGTGAGACTCTCGATACTGAATCTGAATATCGTATTCTCGCACTCGAACCGATTACGCCGGTTTGGTCGGAGGGTTTTGAGGCCACCGGCGGCGGTGCGGTGTCTTCGGGGCTATGGGAATGGGGTGCGCCAATTGTTGTCGGACCGCCGAGTGCGCATGGCGGTGTGAGATGTTGGGCTACGAGGCTAAACGATTATTACACAATTGGTTATGGAACTCCCCCCGCAGGAATATACACATTGAATATTCCGGTTCCATCGATTAATGGGACAGAGCTATCATTCTGGCAGTGGATCGAGACCGAAGAATTCGGCGGCGAGATGGAAGACGGCGGAAATTTCTGGATTTCCTCGGACGGCGGTGCGGGATGGACACCGATTGCCGATCCGCAACCAGCTTACAATGGCATTATCGACGACGCGTGGGGCAATCCCATGGGCGGCGAAAGTGCATGGGGAAGAGGGCCTTCAGGGTGGCAACAGGTGAAGATCGACATTACAGATTTCGGGCCGGTTACGAACATTCTGATGCGTTTCGGAATCGATGATTACGCCTCTTACGATGCCGGATGGTATCTTGACGATTTCGCGATATCGAGAGTTGGGCCATTTAAGGGCGCTGTCGAGGGATATGTTTACGATTGCAGAACTTACGGAGTCCTCGCCAACGCCCGCGTTACGGTTGCCGGAAGAGAGACAATGACGAATTCCGCGGGATATTTCTTCATCGATAACGTGCCTTATGGCAATCAAGAACTAATCGCAATCAAATATGGCTATTTCGCAAATAACACAAATATATCCGTTTTCATCGACGATACTGTGATGGTTTCTTTGCCTATTTGCCCGATTATGACCACCGAAATTAGCGGGCATTTGGCCTATGGCGAGGATGACACAGTCTATTTCGAGATTTGCAACACAAGCGATGACACTGTCTGGTTCTCCTTCCCGCCGCTTCCGATGGATCTTTCCGGCGACGCGCGAAGTTCCGGCATCGTGCTCGATGTTGGTCCGAATCCTTCCGATCCATTAGCTTACGATAGGTCTTCGGGTTCGTCGTCCGATCTTTCGAGGCCGCGTTCGCCGGGTGAAACATGGCAGATATACCCTGCCACGGAATGTGCGGTTGCCTGGGGAGTTTCGGTTCTTGCGAATAAATTCTGGGTGGGCGATGCTGTCGCGCCTTTGCGGGATTATATTTATCATCGTCCGACTGGATATTTCACCGGCACTTCATTTAATGTGTCCGGAATCGGCGGCGCATCTTGGATGGCGGATATGTGCTGGGATCCGATTCGCGGCGTTGTGTGGCAACTTGCTGTCGGCGGATCGGGCAATCTCTATGCAATAAACCCCACCACCGGCGCTGTTGTAGATTCTATCTATGACCCAGCGGGATTCTGGAATTCCTTCTCGCATAGAGGGGTCGGTTTCGATCCCGATAACGATATATTCTACATCGGCGGCTGGAACTCGAATTCGATATACAAAATATACGGGCCGAGTTGGCCAATGCGGGGACGTCATATCACCGGCTATTCTGCTCCCGGATGCGCGGGCATAGCATATCACCCGCTTCGCAGGACGATATGGTTCGCGGTGAACGGCCCTGTTAATACTTTGGCAGAAATCGACCCGAATTCGAATACAATCATAAACACAATGACAGTTCCTGCCTCGGCAGAATACGCTCTCGCCGGGTTGGAACTCGATGAGCGCGGCAGATTTTGGGTTGTGGATCAAGCCGCAAATGAGGTTTTGGTTATCGACGGCCCCGTTGCCGGAATGTTTGTCGAACCAAATACCGGATATTTGGCTCCGGGTGATTGTCATACATTCGGCCTGGTCAATAATGCTTGGATGACACCGGTTGGCGATTATTGCTTCGATATCGACTTCTTTTACGGCGATTTAAGCGTTCCCTATTCGATACCGACCTGTGTGCAGGTTCAACCGAGGGCAAATAAGGGTTGGGAGCTTATAACAGTGCCGCTAAACGCTGTCCCGAATAACCCCTATATTCAGCTTGTCGATGACATCACTCCATTCTCGGTCGATCCGACATCGTCAAATATTTATGGATACAATCAGGATGCCGGCACGCTGGAACTTCCGACAGGTTTCATCCGCGGCAAGGGCTATTTCCTGCTTTCGTGGCTCGACAATACATATTGGGATGTTTACGGCTCGCCCTTTGCCGAGGGGAACTTCACCCATTCGGTCTATTTCCCGGAATCGAGTCCGAACTGGGGATGGTGGCTTTTGGGGAATCCCTTCAACCGCAGGCTCGACTGGGACGCTGTTTATGCATACAACGATTTCACCTATCTCGATGCGGAATATTTCAGCTGGAGCCGCAAAAACGGGTGGACATGGTATAGCCCTATTGTCGGCGGGGGCGGCGAGGATAATCTTATCGATGCCTGGCGTGGGTTCTTTATATACACACGACGCGGAAATCCGGCGGTTTACACGAACATAACATACCCGGCTGTGGGGACAATGCCGACTTTCTTGTCGAAAATCAAAACCCCCGCAAAGGGCACAGCTGTTGTAACCGAAGCTCCTGAGCCTTTCGCGCTGAGGGTTTCTGTGAAAGGCGTCAGCGGAAGCGATATCCGTTACGATAATTACAATTATTTCAGCGTTCACGACCTCGCTCTGGATGATTTCGACGATTATGATGTCCGCGAGCCTGCTGTAACGCCCCCTGCTGGGGCTATCGACGCCCATTTTAGATTAGAAGCATTAAATCTTTCGCGCGATACAAGGCAAAATTTCAGCGAATCGTCGAAGAGCTGGACTTTCAGAGTTCGTAATATCCCCAGCGGAATGGCGGTTACACTCGCCTGGCCGAGAAACCGTGTTCCCACAGGCGATGACGCTTCATGTGGAGTCGAAAACCTCGACCCGCGGTGGTCGGTTACACTTAGGGACAATGTCGCCGGAATCACGGTCAATATGCGCGCGGATACTTCATATAGCTTCGTTTATGCCTCCGCACCGAGGGAGTTTATTATCACGCTTAATGATATTTGGCTCGATGTAACCGAGACGCCAAAACCGGACAGATTTGCGGTCGGGCCGAACATGCCGAATCCGTTCAACGCTTCCACCGAGTTCCTTCTGGAGCTTCCGGAAGGAGGCGATGTTCGTGTCGAGGTGTTCGATCTACTTGGCAAACGAGTAACAACGCTTATAGACGGCCAGATGGACGCCGGATGGCATCGAGTTGTTTGGAAAGGCCGCGACGATGCCGGCAGAGAGCTTCCCAGCGGAGTTTATCTCTATCGCGTTATCGCCGGCGATTTCTGTGAAACTCGCAAGATGACACTAATAAAATAACGAGGGGAAATGAAGAAACTAATCGGATTATTCGCTGTTATTGCAACTCCGCTTTTCGCGCAGTTAGCGCCTTCGGAGTCGGTTCCGGTTGGGCCTATTGCGGTTACTCTTCTAGCTGTGGGCACTGTTGGCTATGGTATTTATAGGATTGGCAAAAAGAAATAGCTGGGTATAATGTGTTGAAACATATAAGAGGTCGGGAAAACTTTTCTGGCCTATGTTAAATTTATTGATATGAAAACAATTGGCGGAAAAAAACCTTTGAGCTTTGCGGGAATATTCGTCCTTGTGGCGGCTGTGGAATATTTGATATTCTATCATTTCGCGCCGGATTTATTTACATCCGGATTAATTGAAGTTACAGCGAAAATGCTTCATTGGACAGTATCCATTTTCGAGAAAGGCGTTGTTCTGAGCGGATCGCGGCTTCATTTCCCCGATATGGACTTGATAATTATCTACGAATGCACCGGCGGCTTCGCGATGTTCATTTTCTCGGCCTGTGTAATCGCCTACCCGAGCACGATTCTCAGCAAGATTTGGGGGCATGTTCTCGGAATAATCGGCGTGTTCGTCATCAATATGGGACGGTTGTTGGTGCTTTCTCTTTCTGCTCTGTATGCCCGCGACCTTTTCGATTTCATTCACAAATACTTGTGGCAGGCCACTTTCATTCTGTTGGTGTTGGCGATGTGGGTTATTTGGATAAATATTTTCGTCGAAAAAAAGAAATCCCATAAAAGCGTGAAAGCCAAAGTTGAAAAGAAGAAATAAATTTATTTTACTCGGCATAGCAATCGCGCTCGGGTTCTTTCCGATATGGCGATTTTTGCTTCAGGGGCCTTATTTACAGATATTGGGACTCATCGTCGCCAAGCTGGGGGCAATTTTCCCCTACGGAAAAGCGGCTTTGAGCAACCGAATCGCACCGAATGCCGGCGAAATAGCCTTCGATCTTTTCGAAAAGCGGCAAACGGTTGTTGTAGAGGTCTCTTCGATTGTGACGAATGTCGTGCCTTTGGTTGCACTGATTTTCGCGACACCTACCGAATGGAAAAAGCGGATTTTCGGCGCGATTATCGGGCTGGCGATTGCTTTCGGACTCCATGTTTTCGCTACATGTGTTATTTTATGGTGGCAGGCGATGGGCGACACCGGCGCAATCGAGGGGCTGAAGATTTTTACCGATGGGGTATTGATTGCCGCCTTTCCTTTATTATATTGGGCTGTATGGGCTGACATGGGAAAAACCGGCGGAATTAAGAAGATTTTTAATAATTAACACATACCGAAAGGTTCAAGATGGTTACAAAAGAACAGGTCATGGATGCTATTCGGGAAGTTTACGACCCTGAAATTCCCATCAATATCGTCGATTTGGGGTTTATTTACGGCGTGGAAATCGATGGCGGGAAGGTCGAGGTTTCGATGACGCTGACTATCCCCGGATGCCCGATGCATCAGATTTTAACGAGGCAGGTCAACGAAGCTGTCAGCAAACTCGACGGAGTCGAAGAGGTCAATGTCGAGCTGACATTCGAGCCGCGCTGGACGGTGGATAATATCTCGGAGCAAGGCAAAGAAACCCTTCGCGGGATGGGATACAACATCTAAGGCAATTTGAAAAGCATCTGATATTAGAGAAATCTAACTCCACCGCAAAAAAAAAGCCCCCGATTCTCACCGGGGGCTTTCTATTTATGAACTATCGACTATTTCAACAGAACCATGGATTTGGTCTTCGATTCACCGGAGTTTTTGTCCACGAGTCTGTAGAAATAGACGCCCGTGGGCATTTCCCTTCCTGTTTCGTCGTCGCCGGTCCAAACTGCTGTATGCATTCCCGCCGATTTATCACCTGAGTGGAGCGTCTTGATTTTACGTCCAAGCAGGTCGTAAACGGCGAGGTCGATATTCGACTCTTCGGGAAGCAGGAAGCGGATTTCCGTCGCCGGGTTGAAGGGATTCGGAACGGCATCGAAGAGCGCGAGGCTCACCGGAAGCTGTCTTTCGACGATAATTTTCGCAGTGCCGTGGAGCATCGCTCTATCGGTTTGTTTCATCGAGATACGAGCGGAACCGTCGATTAGAGTGATTTCGACATCTGATGGGATCGTGCGCGGATCCCATGCGAGATTTGTGCCACCGGTTTCGATGATAAATTCGGCATTCGCGCCCGGGCGGACATCGCGGAACATCGGAAGACCCTCGGTTAGAAGTCCCTCGAAACGGAATCCGTCGGGGTCGGCGGGCGGAATTACACGGTCGAATCTATCGAGACCGTTTTCCGCGCGTGAATCGATGCCTATCTCTCTGATAGAGCCGTCCATCTCGAATCTGAAAAGGAATTCGGGGGTTTCGACCGGTATTATTCTTCCGACCGATGTGTCGCCCTGAATAAACATCCCCGCGGAACCTGTCGCCAGTAGCCAATAGCCCTTGCCGACCTCGAACTGCGAGATTTCGCCGTAATATGCGCCGAGGGTGCATGGCTCGAATCCGAAGATATTGCCGCCAAGGAGGACATCCGGTGTAATATCGAGAGCTGAAACCGGAATTCGTCCCGAAAGATGCCATGGGAGGCCGAACATGTTCCATCCGCGGGACAGTGGCAACTCGGTAGCCGAGACCAGCATTCCCGCGATGTCGAAGGTATCATGAGCGGTGCAATAGACCCAGTAACCTTTGCCGGGTTCGGCATGCTCGGTAATCGAATAGGTTCCGATCGACGGGTTAAACCAGTATCCGGGGGTGATCGATGAGGGAACCATCTCGCTAATTTTAACTCCATCGCCGGGAATGAAGGGGAAGGAAACAAGATTCCATCCGGGGCAAACCGAGAGGGTTGTGCGACCCAAATCCGGCTGGGAGTATGTGATTATGAAGTCTATCTCGTCGGTGAATTTAGCGCTATTGGTTCTGCGCATGTCGTAATAGTGATCGACGCCGTCGTCGGTGTATTGAAGAATGACACGGCCATCGGGGAAATGCGCCGGAGTCCAAAGTATCGAAATGGTGTCGGCGCCGGCTCTGCCAGCGTGGCCAGTCCAAACAATCGGCAGAGGCGATGTTCCGCGTAGGTCGCGAAGAAGCTTGTCAATTACCGGATGTGCGGGGTCCGCGAGATCGAACCATGCGTCAACTTTGCCAATCGGTGCGGGCACCCACATGATATCGAGACCGCCGTCGAACATATTGGTGGCTCCCGGAACTCCGCCCAGCGTGAGAACTTTCTGATTCTGAGCGTCTTTATAGAAAATGAGGTCATTTGTCCAGATGTGGGTTGTATGGCATATTGTAACGAAACCATCGACCGGCTTTGCGACGAGTTCGCCGGAATTGAAGACCGCATTTACGAAGGTAAGCGGCGAGAAAGAGGCCTCGGTGCCCTCTCTGGGAACGATTGCCTCAATGTAGAACAGTATTCCGCCGCCGGTAAGTTCCACTCCGGAACCGCTGACAGCGATTCTTCCGGGGGTGATAAGCGTGGTGAGCGTCCATGGCGAGGTGGCGGTGCCGCCGGTTTGAACACCGATAGCCTGAATTATCTCGCTGAAATAACCGATGGTTACCTGCATATCAGTAATCCCCAATCCCGCGAGGTTCTCGGTATAAACCGGAATCAGGAAGGTGTCGCCGGGCGGGCAGAGCTGTGTATCGGGCAACCAAAGGTCGATAATCTGGAAGGAGAAGCACCACTCAAAGGGGCTCATTTCGTTAACATCGCAATAATCCGGTTCGATGTCGGTAACGCCGTAAATGCCGATGCAAACCGTATCGCCGTCCTCGAAAACCATACCGGCCAAATCGGGATCGAAGAATAGGCTGTCGCGGATATAGGTCAGTTCCGGATCGGCGACCGTATATGTAACTCCGTTTATCTCAAATTCGATGGTTGCCGGATCGACATCGCGAAGCTCGTCGTAAAGCTCGACCCAAATGCCCGGGATAACTGTGTTGCCGAGCACTCTGTCGTCCTCCGGCCATGGGTTTTCGGCCACCGGTGGTGTCAAATCAACACGGAAATAACCAGTAACAGGTGTTACCAATGAACATCCGAGTTCATCGACGACCTCCATAAGCCCCCATGATATTGTCGCGCCGTCAGGCCAAGGGGTGGAGGGAACATATCTGAGGGTTTCGCCGTCCCATGTGAGGTTCGGGCTGGAGAGGTTAATATATGTTCCGTTCATGTCGAAAACCAGATCAGAATCGAGCATGAGGCCGTTCTCGGCTTCCATCCAAACGGTAATCGCTTGATTCGGGCAGGTTGTCCATGCGCCGTTGGAGGGATGAACGAGCGAAGCCTGCGGAGGTGTGCCGACCGGCGGAACGGTGAGGATATAATAGCCGTGGAAGGTGTCGCTTGTGCTACTATTAGTTGTCCATACATGGATAGTGTCGCTCGAAGGTGTGCCGACAATCGCCAATCTCCACCCCATAACCGCGCTTCCGAAGCTGGAAAGATGGCTTCCGCCGGTCATCAGTGTGTCCGGGTTGCCCACTGCGACAACAATGCCGTCGGGAAGGTCGAGATGGACGATAACATTATCAAGAGTGAGTGCTGACTCATTGGTGAAGAAAACCGAGAAATCAAAGGGGTTCGGAACGTAATTGCAGTTGATGACAGCAATTGGATCGGTAACAAAGACAAAGCTTCCGCTTGTAAATGGATTTCCGATGCCGTAGTATGTCGCGACGACCATTGTATCGCCCGGTGCAAGAGTCCTGAGTCCCCAGCGATAGAGAACCGCGCTGTCGCCATAGGAACCACCGCCGACAACAAAGGACCATGTTCCGGAGCTGTTGAAAGTCGGCCATGATCCGACTGCGAATCTGTCCGGGCGGACCGCGTCAAAGCCGTTGAGGATACCCATTCCCGTGATTCCAGCTCCGCCGGGAGTCGTTTCCCAGGCAAACCACCACGGCGGTATCGCGTCCGCGGCCCATTCAGTCTGCAAAGCACTAACACCGGAAAGGGTTCCGAGGGGAGCGGCGTCGTTGCCGTTAATCATCGTGTCCATCTGAAGGATAACGCCTATTGTGTGTGATGTGGCGTCTGTATTCGCGATTTCATATTTAATGAAGATGAAGCCGTCGGTGTAGCCGGAATGTTCGATGTAAACCGGCTGAAGTGTCTGTTTGATATCGAGGCCGTTCTGACGCCATCCGCCGTAGATATAGCTCGAATCGCCGGTGTGTGGAATTAGCGCGAACGGATATGTAACGGTGCCGCCGGCCAATTGCACAGAACCGGAAGGGTCGGAACCAACGCCGAAATCGTTGCTGTAGTGGACACCATCGATATAGAAGCAAGTCCAAGAAGACCAGGGACTGCTGGGATAGCCATAAAGAAGCCTTTCGCCGGTAACCTTACCGATAACGAATTGGCCGTCGGTATCGTCCATATTGACCCTGACGATAGAATTTTGCGACGCAATCATCGCGCGTGTAGAATTCATATCGCCCATCAGGGCTTTTCTGGCGGCGTATTCGTCATCGACTTGAGCGAATAATCCCGCGCATATAAGCGTGATTAACAATAGCATGGAAACCTTTTTAGGCATTTTGACCTCCTGTGATTCTCGGATAAAACATATTAGTATAAAATATAAGGTAAAGCCGTGCGATGTCAACCGCTAATTCACCTGTTCTTGGGTTTACCTTTCGAAATGTGTTGAATAGATCGACCTGAATAAAAAAAGCCCGCAAGGCGGGCCAAAATTTATACCGGTACGGGGAATCGAACCCCGGTTTGATGGCTGAGAACCACCTGTCCTAACCCCTAGACGATACCGGCGTATTTTCAAAAGCGGTTTGATTATAAATCTTCGCAACGGAAATGTCAAGAGCGAATTGAGAATTTTTAAGTTGATAGGTTTTCTCAATGATATTTGATTTGACCATGGCGATAGTGGGACTTATAATATTAGAATGGTTTTCATTATTCTTTCAATAATTGCTTTCGCCTCCTCTGCAATTTGCGAAACAGGCGTCAACGGCGGTGTCGGCTTGACACATCTGGAGCAGAGATTCGTTCTTTTCGAGCAGGACACGATCGCTTCGAGTAATGAAGCAAAGGCCTATATAGAAGGCATCTGGCGTAAACGTTACGGCAACGACGAGCTTGATTGCTACACGATCTTTTCCGGCGGCACACAAACCTTCTGGGGGAAGTTGAAAGGCGGCCATGAGTGGACAGGTCCTGCGAATCTAAAACTTAAGACCGATCTTGCGATGGATATTCGGCAACCCTACACAATAGAGGATATTCCGGGTTATTACAAGACTTCGGCGGATTTCCGCGCGAGAAAGAAATGGGACGATTCACGCGGCTCAGCGAGGATTTCTTGGGAGAATAAGCGTTTCACTTCGGAATCGAACTATTCGTATGATTACAGTTTGACTCGTGCAAGATTTGATTTCGGTTTTCCTTTGGTTGCAGAGCGGGACGAATTTTCCCTCGGTTATCAGTTCTCCTTTAGATATGCGCCTGACACAATACAGGCTAATTATCAGCGTAATAATATTTTTGCGTCATGGGATTATTTCGTTGGCGGGAATTATTGGCGGGCAGATTTTGAGGCTGAGCGCAGAGTTTATAATAGAGGGGATTTGAGCGGAAATAACTGGCGAACTTATTGGAATATTGCGCCAAAAATCGGCTTAAGCGAACGACTTTCCATCGAGCCAAAACTTATAGCGGAAAGTTATCGTTATGATATGGCTTCCGCTGTTTACCCGAATCGCGATGAAATCGCCGTGATATCTGCTGTCGAATGGGGTTTTTCTGCATTTTTGTATGCCGGCTTAGCTCCAAAATACCTTGTCAGTTGGTCCAATTTATCGGAATCTGATAATTACAGAGAGTATTCTCTTGAAATGGCTTTTAACTGGCTAAAATATAGAAGTTTTTGGATTGATTTAACAATCGAACCCGGCTTTAGGGTTTACAAAGGCGACATTCCGGATGAATACGCTTACTACTCAAATTTTGGATTTGTCGAGTTCAGCGCGATGTCGTCTTGGTGGATAAATGAACGTCTGCGGCTCGATTTTATCGCTATTTATTCGCCTGAATGGCACGATATCGACGAGAATGACATAACAACTTTATATTTTTCTACTAACCTGAAATATGAATTATTCAAGAGTAAATAATGTCTAATCTATTGATAAAAAATGCATTAGTTAGCACGACGAATTTGTCTCAGCCGTCAGCGCGGGAGATTATCGTTTCCAACGGCAAAATTGACAGAGTCGGAGAAACCGTCGGTTGCCCGCAGATTGGCCAAGTGTTGGATTTGGACGGAAAGACCGTGGTTCCGGCTTTCTGGGACGCCCATGTCCACTTTTTCCAAACCGGCATTCGGAATATCGAGTTCGATGGCGGAAGGGCAAAATGCGAAACCGAGCTGTTGGATATGCTCAGGGACTGGGTTTGCGAGCAGGGCGAAGTGAACGGCTACGGCTACGATCCCGCCGACAGCGGAGATTTGCCCACAAAAGCCCAATTAGACAGCATTTCAAAGGATTTGCCGATTTTGCTTCGGAGAATCGATGGGCATTCGAGTTGCGTTAACAGTTCGATGTTGAGGCTTCTGGGCGACGAAGTCGCCGAGATGAAATCCGCGGATACACATCGCGGCTGGCTTTTCGGCGAGGCGCATATATGCGCGGATAGATTCGCGGCATCCCGAATTGGCAAGGAGAAGCTTGTCGAGGCGGCTCATGCGGTCGCGAAAGAGGCTTTGTCCGTGGGTTGCGGGACAATCGTTGCCCTCGTTCCGCGCGTGGATTGGATGGAATTGCTTTTACAGCTTGATTTACCAATAAAAATTGTCCCGCGTTTGGAGACTTTGCGGCCTATCGAGGCGGCAGAGCTTGGTTTGAAGCGCGTCGGCGGGTGTATGCCCATGGCTGATGGCGCATTCGGTAGCCATAGCGCGCTATTGAGCGAAGAATATTACGACCGCCCCGGCTGTTTCGGGACGCGGGAAATCGACCAGAGGGTGCTGAACAACTGGATGGCGGAATCGGCGGAACTGGGCCTCTCCCCCGCTGTCCACGCTATCGGGGACGGTGCGGTGGATATGGTTTTGGAAGCGGTAGATGCTCTGCCAAAAGATTTACGGCCTACTCGACCGCGAATCGAGCACGCCGAGCTTCTTCGGGACGAGCAGATCGAGCGAATCGAGCGTCTTGGGGTTTCGCTGGCTATGCAACCGGTTTTCGACGCTATTTGGGGCGGCGATTCTGGGCTTTATGCCACTCGTCTCGGCGAGCGATGGCGCAAAATGAACCGTTTCCGCGATATTCTCGACGCAGGAATCGTTATCGCGGGGAGTTCGGACAGTTATATCACGCCGATCGACCCGATGGCGGGCATTTGCGCCGCGATGAGGCATCTGAATCCAGCGCAGAGGGTATCCGCAGATGAGGCAATTGCGATGTTCACAATCGGTGCGGCTAAATCGGAAGGATTCGACGATATTTCCGGGAGTATAGAACCGGGGAAAAGGGCTGATTTTACAGTGCTTAGCGGCGATATTGAAAAAAAACCGGAATCGGTGAAAATTGAAATGACAATAATCGGCGGAGAAATACTTTATGATAGGAATAAAAATGGCGAAGCTTAATTTATGCGTGTTTATATCGGGAGGCGGATCGAATTTGCAGTCGATAATCGACGCGGTGAAGTCTGGCGAGTTGAAAGCCGAAATACGGCTTGTGCTGTCGAACAACCCCTCTGCCTATGGCCTTATCCGCGCGAAAGAGGCTGGAATCCCCACTGTTGTGATATCAAGTGGCAATTGCGAGAGCAGGGAATCTTTCGTTTCGACTATGCAAGTTTTGCTTGACAATAACGAAGTCGATTTTATCGCTCTGGCCGGGTATTTGCGGAAGATACCACCAGAAATTATATCAAAATATAAAGGCCGTATCGTCAATATTCATCCCGGCCCATTACCGGATTTCGGCGGAAGGGGAATGTTCGGGCTACGAGTCCACGAAGCTGTTCTGGAAGAGGGTTTGGAGGAGACCTGTGCGACGGTCCATTTCGTGACCGAGGAGTATGACGAAGGAGATATTATCGCGACCTCGCCGGTGCCGGTTCTCGAGGGCGACACACCGGAATCCCTTCAACAGAGGGTTCTGCAAGCCGAACATGCCCTCTATCCCGCTGTTCTGCAGGGTTTCGCCGAGGGGCGGTTCGATTAGCGCAAATACAACGTGCGCCGGGTGATAGTCTCACAGCCGAATGACGATTTTATCAAATACACTCCAGACGGGGTTTCCGGTGATGGAGACCATTTCCTCTCCCCCGCAGAAAGCCTGTCTATAAGCCTTCCGCTAACATCGAAAATCTCGATTGCCGATTCTATCGCTGATTCTATTGTTACGCTCGAGTTGAACGGATTCGGAAACACCCGTAAATTATGGGTTTCCGGCCGGTTTTCCTCGGAAATGCCGTCGGCGGAATCGAGGATTGCGAATTGGACGCCGAATGTGTCATCCGAATGGGGCGGGATTGCGATGTCGGCCCACTGTATCGCGATTCCAAAATCGTCGATATAACCTGTTGCCAATGAATCGAAGCCGTCGAACTGGCCAAGGAAATCTCTCCAGTCGCCCCACGCAACATATTCTATGTTTTTCGGCATAATAATCCCGCGAATATCGACTCTGTCGGCCAGAGAATAGACTCGGAAGGTGAAAGAATCGATGGGTTCGGGCGGATAAAAAACCACGGAAGCCGCGCCCATCGGAACGACATAGACAGCCGAACAATGGAAAAAGGCGATTATGCTGTCGATTCCCGCTGGGTCAATCAGAGTATTGAGCCTAATATTCATTGACGTATCTGACTCATTTTCGATTACCATGAGATTTGAAAAAACTTCCCAATCTCCCTCCGAATGAACTCGATTTTCCCAGGCCGCCTTAACTCCATCGCCGTCTATTGCTTCCTCCTGCGAGGTCCACAACGAATCGGAATCGAAAACACCGACTTCCCAAATGTTGACATCGGGAAACATCATTCCGAGTAGTTCCATGTTTGACCAGCGGCTTTCGCCGATATGCGCATTGAACCAACCGCCTTTAAGTCTTACATAAAGCGAATCCGGCGGAAACGGGACGGCATCATAACCGGCGTTGAGGCTTCCATCGGTAATCTGAACTCTCCAGCAATCCGTTTCGATGACGGCACCGAAAACAGCAGTTGCGAGAATCAATGCTAATGCTATGTATCTCATATAGATACGCTCCTATTTGACGTAAACTGCCTTTCGGACTTCTGTCCTTCCATGCAGAGTTGATTTCACGAAATATATCCCTGTGCCGATGTCCTCAGACGGCGTCCAGATATGGGTTTCCGTCGAGGAAGCGGGTTTTCCAAATGGGGTTTGCAGGCGGGTAATTTTGTTGCCGAGGATATCGAAGATTTCAATCACTGCGCCTGCCGGCGTTTCTATTTTCACAGCCGAATTGAAGGGGTTAGGCGAGATTTTCAATTCGATGTTCTCCGGAAATCTTTGTTCAGAGAGGTTCGCGGAGAAATCGAAGGTGAAAGTGCCGCAGATGGCGTTGTCTCTGTCGAAGTAAATGTAGTTTACGGAGTCCGGCATGCGGATTCGCTCGTAGTAAGCTCTTGAGTCGGGATAGAGTGCCATTTCCCAGACGGTATCGGGGGAATTTATCTCCATGGGAACCCACATAGTGAAAAGGGTGCACATCGGTTCGGTCTGAGTCTGTTTGAGCCAGACATCGAGGAACCATCCGGCGGAATCCTGGCGCGACTCGAAGTAGTAGCCATATTTTGGGAAGCCGCGGGAGTAAATCCATTGGTCCATATACCAGCCCCAATCATCGCCGGTGAAATCTTCGAGAGCTATGTGAATGGAATCCGTAACAACGGTGCGGAAAGCGAAGCGGTTGCAATAATACTTCAGAAAGTCGAAAAAATCCTCGTCGCCTATCATCCATCTGAGCATGCGCCACCAGCTGGCGGCTTTGTGGTATGGGATGGGCGACAGGAAGCTTTCGGGATCGTAGATTGGGAAATCGGCGGTGTAGGTTGCATAATTGCGATAAGTTGTTTCGATGCCCGTCATGTGAGATCTGGCGGCGGAAGGCCCGGAGACATGCTCTTTCCAGAGGACCTCGGAGTATTTCGCCATTCCCTCGTTGAGCCAGAAATCCGCCCAATCGGATATTCCGATACAGTCGCCGAACCATTGATGGCAAAGTTCGTGAGCGATTATCTCCTCGTAGGTTCTGCTTCCGGTGATTAGAGCTGAACCTATCCATGGGATTGTCTGATGCTCCATCGCGCCGCCTCCGCCCCACACGGACATGGGTGTAACGGCGCAACCCGCTCTGGTGTAGGGATATTCGCCGTAGAGGGAATCGAACAGTTCTATCATCTGGGGGATTCGGGCGAAATCGTATTCGGTATTTGCGAGGTTCGAGGGATAGGCGTAAGATTTGATGGGCAGGGAGCCGCCGAGGGCTGTGGTCTCGATTATCGCGTAGTTAGCGGCGGCAAAGGCTATGTTGTAGGTGCAAATCGGATCGTCGTAGCGGTATGTCCACCGAACTGTCGAGCCTACGGCCGTGCTGTCAATCATTTCTCCGCCGGCGACGACTGTTAGACCTTCGGGAAAGGTCAGATTTAGGGTGCAGGAAGCGCGGTCTGCGGGGTGATCTACGCAGGGAAAAGCTCTTCGCGCGAGGGACGGCCAGAAGACGGTGTAGAAAATCTCGCCGTCGGGAATACTCTCGTGGTAAATACCAGCGCCGAAATCGGAGAAGGTAGTCAGCCAGAGGACGACGGTGTCGCCCGGGGAAATTTCGCCGCAGTTTAGAAGGAGAAGAGTGTCCTCGAAGGAGAAATCGATCTCCACAAAATCGCCGAAGAAGGGGATTTGCTTGTTCGCGGAGGTGACTGAGGTGCCTTCGAAATCGAGGGGTATGATGGAATCGTCTGTGTGGGAAATAAACTGGATGAAAGCGTCGCAGTATAAGCCTGTGGGGGCAGTATCCGTGGAGAATGAGAGATCGTAGTTGAGGACATCGATTTTACCACTGCCGAACGCCGGCGAGGGGCGCGGGGTATCGGTAATTTCCAGTCCCTCGAAGGGGTGGAAGGCTAAGGCTGATATAATAAGGATTAAAGCGAAAATCAGACTTTTCATTATTCTTCCTTAAGTTTATTCGGTTATATTATTACAATATACAAATTAACAATAATGGTCAAGTCTATGTTTGACTATTCTATAAAAAATATGCATATTTCGTAAAATGGAAGGAGAAATAATGAAAGCTTTTCTGCTGTTTTTAATCGCCCTATGCGCCTTTGGTCAGAATGTAACCATTCATTCGGGAAGTGATGTTCTGAGCGAAACGCCTTTCCACGATGTTCCGAGAGGCATGAGTTTCGAGGAATACCGCGATGCCAACCGAAGAATTTCCGTGGGGCTTATGCTGATGTCGATTCCGGTGCCGGGGATGCTCCATTTTTATGCCGGCGAGGACACCAAAGGCTGGCTCTGCGTGGGTGCCGCAGGACTTGGATTGGCGTCGATGATTACCGGCGCACTGCTAACCGGTGACGAGAAATGGCCGGACTCGGACTATGAAATAGCTCAAATCGACGGTAACCGCTACGAAAAAATCCCAATCTCAATTACCGGCACCGAAGTAGAATACAAACTTAAGCGGCAAGAGTCTTATCAGCAAATATCCACCGGTGGCGCGGTTTTGCTGGGGATCGGCGGGATTCTTGTTGTCGGGCAGTTGGTTTATGATTGGCTCGACGGAATTTATGCCATCGAGTATAAACGCGATGCTGTCCGCTATAGATACGGTCTTTTGGGCAGGGAGGCTTCGATTAGTCCGCAGATTTCCCCCGATGGCGGAATCGGGCTTGGAATTGCAATCGAATAGAACCGAAAGAAGCACAATGAAAAAAATTGCCACGCTAATTGTCTTGGTTGCCGTCTTTTCCGCATTCGGTTTCAACCGAAATCTGGAAATCGGGGTTGGGGCTTTTCGGGGCACCGGCGCATCGCTTACAGCCATCGCGGAAGAGCCTTCAGGGGATTTCGAGTGGATCGAAATCCGTCCGCGATATAGTATGATGGGCAAATTCTTCGTCCGCGATTACGAGGATGAATACGGCGCATACACGATGGCTCAGATTATCGGTGCAGTTGGAAATCTCGAGATGGTTGGTGGGCTTTTCCAATATCAAATGGCGGCCGGGGCGCATATTTCGCGGCTCGAAGGGGGTTACGAGTTCGTGGATTTCGTCGCCGGTATTCGTTTCGTTGCCGATTATACTTTTTTCCTCGAAAGGCCATGGGTGATTTTCGACGGTGCGATGCTCACCGAGGGCAAATTGCTTGTGGCATGGGGCGAGTTGAAGGTTTATCCGCATCGACAGCTGGGGGTCGGGTTCCGGTTGGATTATGACGGAAATCTCGACACATGGGGAAACGCTCCATATCTCGATGATGCTTGGGAGAATGGGATAAATTTCGCAATAACCGCCGTGTGGAGTTTCGGGATTTAATCAAATCCGCTTGCCGGAGCCATACATATCGTCCGGTTGGGGTTCGTCCGGTTCGATTACGATAAGGTCATCGAGATCGAATTTGCGTTTTAGATAGGCTTTGACCGCTTTCACGACGAGGCGTCTGCTTGGGGGGATTAGAAGGATAAACCCGAGGGCATCGGTAACGACTCCGGGAGTCAACAAAAAAGCGCCTCCGATGAGAATCAGCACTCCCTCGACAATAGCGTCGCCCGGAAATCCTCCACGCGAGAGGCTTTGATGGAATTTCCGCCATGTCGAAGCGCCTTGCCATTTCAGAAGATAGCTTCCTATTATGCCCGTTACGACGATAATCCCTATGGTCGGCCATGTGCCGATGGCCTTGCCGATTTCAATCAGCAGGGCGAGTTCGGCGATGGGCACGAGGACGAATAATATCAACAATTTGAAAAACATGAATAGAGAATCGCTATTTTGAGGGAGTTTGTCAATATCTTTCGATTGCTTTCGTTGTCTTTTACCTTGAAAAAGATTGAACAAGGCCTATATTTAGGGAATATTTCTCAAACGAGGTAAAAATGAAATTTTCGCCCTTTCTCTTCGCTGTAATCCTTTGTTCAACACTGCTTGCCGTTGCAGATCCCCATATTAGAATGATTCTCGAACATCCGGCTTTCCAAAGTGCGGAGGGCCTTCAATCTAGATTCGTTCAGGAAAATTTCTCCGTCGTCGATGGCAAAATCGATGTCATCGTTTCGCACAAACAGGGCTGGACTCCGCCCTTTAATTCGAAAGTTTACTACGATCGTAACGGTTTGGCGATTATGAACATCGAAATCGAGGGGCTTCGCGAAATGGTCGATTTGCCGGATGTTATCTGGGTCGAGGCTTCGAGCAGATGCGATCCGCTTTGCGATGTCAGCGTGCCTGCAACTGGTGCGCCTTCCATTTGGGCATCTCCAAACGGCGGAACCGGCGAGGGCGTTATAGTAGGCGTTTTAGACACCGGAATCGACATCTATCACTCAGATTTCGACGACGAACACGGAAATTCGCGCATCCTTGCTATTTGGGATTTGACCGTCGAAGGGGATGTTCACCCAAGCGGCTGGGATTACGGAATGTTCTGGACTTCGGACGATATTCGCGACAGACTTTGCACTCAGGAGGATTATCATGGCCACGGGACCCATGTTACGGGCACAGCGGCCGGAAATGATCCGCTTTTTATGGGCATGGCTCCCGGCGCGGATATAGCCTTCGCCAAAGCTGGCAATTATTACTTTTACAGTCATAATATCGCCAACGGATTCTCATGGTTGACAGATTTTGCCGATGAACAGGGCAAACCGATTTGCATCAATATGTCAATCGGCGGCGGCTATGGCCCGCATGACGGCAGTTTGTTGTATGAACGGGTCATGGGCAATCACACCGGCCCGGGAAAAATCGCTTCTATTTCGGCGGGAAATTCGCGCGGGAACAACCGCCATTATCAGTTCGACATCACAGAATTGCGTAGCGACACGCTTCGTGTGGTTGTGAACCCCTATTCTTCACCCGGAACACTGAACGATTATCTTCTAATTTCGGGCTGGTATGGAGGTGGGGATTCGCTTGCAATCAATATCCGATCGCCACGCGGAAGAAGCTATGGCCCTATTCTTCCCGGCGACGATGCCTTTTTCGCCTCGGACGGCGACGGTCTCGTTTGGCTCGACAATTCAAGTTTCGGTCTTGCTCCGAACGGCGACAGATGCTTTACTTTCGCTCTCTGCGATGCTGTCGAGAGCGAGCCGCCAGCCGCAGGGGATTGGCTTATCATCTATTCCGGCAGGGGGACTGTCCATGGATGGCTCTACGCCGCTTCGATTTCGGCATATCTTTTCGAAGAGGACGTAACAAACACCCATATTGTAGGCCCTCCGGGAACGATGCCCGAGGCGATTACGGTCGCGAGTTATGCCACGAAAAACCGCTGGTTAAATGAGTATGGCGACACTTCCGCTCGCGATTGGATCGGTCTCGAAGAGCTATCGAGCTTCTCCAGCCCGGGACCGGCGCGTGGTGGGAATCTAAAGCCAGATATCACAGCTCCGGGACAACTCATCGGTGCGGCGAGGTCTTCGAGCGGGATTTTCTCCGGCTGGTGGAGCACTTTCGACGGCGAACACACAATGATGCAGGGCACTTCGATGTCCGCACCGCATGTTACAGGTGCGATTGCATTACTTCTGCAAAAAGATCCGACTCTGACTCCCGACCGCGTCCGTTCGCTTTTGGCTTCGACCGCGAGAGTCGATTCGCATGTCGGAAGTGTGCCGAATTACGATTGGGGCGCGGGAAAACTCGATGTCGGTGCGGCTTTCGAGGCATTGTCGGCCTCCTCGGCTAAATATTTGACCGCCGGCGAAACTCATGGTGATACAGTTTTCATCCTATTGTCCGATAATTTTTATACCGCGATTCCGCATGATGTCTCCGAAATCCGAATAACGGCAAATGTCATATCAGGAAATGGCAATTTAAAGGTCAGATACGGCGCACCGGCGAGTTTCACAGCATTCGACACTACTATTTCAGTCGCAACAGGCGCAAACGAGATTGTCTTAAACAGAAGCTCAGCGCTTCCTGTGCGCGGCGGCGATGTCTATTTTCGTGTTGAATGCCTCGCCATAGTAATGCCCTATACAATCAAGGTCGAGTGGTATAGCGATTATTCGGGAAACACTATCTATCGCGCAGTCCAAACAGCGCTGGACACAGTTTATCTCGATTTCGCTGTGCCTCCCGACGCGAGCATCACGGATTTGAGCAGATGGGCGGTTACCGCGGAGGAGGATTCTATCGGAATAGTGTCCGCATCGTTGGAAGGTGCGCGGTTGACCTTCGCACTGGCCGAGGAGATAGAAGTCGGGCGGATTGTGCGAGTTTACTGGAGCGGAATTTCGGAGCTTTTCGACAGCGGATTCGATCAGGTGGAGACTTTGTGGCCGATACACGAAGGAGACATCTACCACGACGAGGTTTGGGCGGACACAGCCTGGCCGCATTACATCGGATATATGTCGGTTAAAGCCAGCGGAAGTCTCAAAATAATGCCCGGAGTGAAAATATTCGCGCTGGATTGGACTTCGCGGCTGATTGTCGAGGGGCAAATCGAAATTTTAGGGACGCCGGAACAGCCGGTTTCTTTTGGAGTTCGAGAACCATATGATAATTGGGGCGGCATTACATTTATCAATAGTTATTCACCGCGTGTTCTGCGCAATATCGTTATAAGTCATGCAGATACGGCGATTAATCTTGCGAGGGGCAACCTTCAAATATCCGGCGCGGAGATTCGCGATGTCCAAACCGGAATCCTTATTACCGGAAATGCGAATCTTACTGCATCGCAAATTCTTTTTCACAGCATAAACGATGCGGGTGCAGATTTCACAGCTCTATCCGGTATATGGGCGTTAAAAGCCGGGAATGTGGAGATTGTCAACGCGACCTTCGACAGCATTTACTACGCGGCGGTTTCGGTTGACACACTGAGTAATCTTCGCGTTACTAATGCGATTTTCAATCGTTGCGGTGCTGGTGTGGATGTCCGCGAAATGTGGCCTGCGGAGCTAGACTATTGTTGTTTCCACAACAACGGTGTGAATACTTGGGGACCGATCGATATCGGTGCGAATATAATATACGGCGATCCACTTTTCGTTGGCGGGGCACCTTTCGATTATCATCTCGCTTCGGGAAGCTCCTGTATCGATGCCGGCGATCCCGCTATTCTGGATGCCGACGGCTCGAGAAGCGATATCGGAGCTTTTGGAGGCGATTATACCAATATTGCAGAAAACGGCTACGATAGGCCGGACAAAATATCGCTCCGAGTCTTCCCAAATCCGTTTAATTCGATATGTCATATAGAATTAGGCGGTTTAAGCGCGGTTGTCGAAATTCACGACATTTCAGGAAAACTGGTGAAGAAAGTCGATTTAGACAAATCCTCAGCCTGGGACGGGAAGGATTTCCGTGGCAATGATGTTCAATCGGGTGTCTATCTTTTCAGAATCGAGGGTCAGCGGGAAAGTGTGAAGGGTGTTCTGCTGAAATAATGGATATTCTCGCTCTGGCACTCATCTCCGGCGGTCTCGACAGCATTTTGGCCGCGAAAATTATGGCCGAACATCCGGGCATTAAGGTGGTGGGATATAATTTTCATCATCTTTTCGAATCAACTCCCCGCGCCGATGGCCTTTTCCCCGCCGAACATGCGGCTTTCGAGGCGGGAATTTCCCTTATCGAGGATACGGACGACCGCGGATTTTTGGATATGATTATCTCGCCCAAAATGGGCAGGGGTAAGGGCGCAAATCCTTGCAGAGACTGCAAAGCTTTCATTCTTCGCAGAGCTGAGCGCATGATGAATATGGTCGGCGGTAAATTTCTGATTACCGGCGAGGTTGTCGGGCAGAGGCCGATGAGCCAAATGAGAAACTATATCAACCAGATAGAGAACAGCGCAAATCTTCGCGGGAAAATTGTCCGGCCTTTGTCGGGGAAAATTCTCCCTCCCACCGAGGCCGAAGTGCGCGGATGGATCGACCGCGAAAGGCTTTTGAGCTTGAGCGGGCGAGGCAGAAAAAACCAAATGGAGCTTGCCGCAAAGTTTGGCATTACAGATTTCCCGGCTCCGGCAGGCGGATGTCTTATTACACAAAAATCATATGGTGAGCGCTTTTTGGACATACTAAGTCATGAAGGGCGAATTGAAATAGAGGATATTCATCTGATAAAGAACGGTCGCTTTTACAGACTGCCGGGTGGTTTGCGCGTCATTATCGCCCGCGACGAGGAAGAGAGCAACGAAATTGCTGAACTCGCCGCCGGCAAAAAATGGATCATTTACACAGAAACAGTTCCCGGACCCACTGCGGCCCTAAGCCGTGAACCACACTTCGAAGAACGCGAGACCGCGGCAAGATTAGTCGCATCTCACGGCAAAGGCGCAAAGGCACAGTCTGTGCGAATGGTTCTCGAATCGCCGAACGGCACAAAGAAAATTATCGACATCGAACCTGCGCTAAAAGAGGAATTCCGCGATTTCCTAATCCTCTGATCTCCAAGGGGTTGACGGATTTTCGCGAAAAACGATTTCTTCGATTGGCTTGCGGTTAGGTTCACGAATTTCAAGAGGAGTATCCGGCCAACCAACAGCCAAGAGGGCTATTACCTTCCAATTTTTCGGCAAATTCAAAATCTTCTCTGCCTTTTTCTCGGAGACCCACCCAATCCAGCATGTGCCAAGCCCCATTTCCGCCGCGGAAAGGACGATATGTTCCGTCGCGATCGTTACGTCCATAACCGCCAAATCCGCAGGAATGAAACTGCTCGCGGCTTTATGATAGATAGCCTTGGGTTCGGCGCAACAGACTATCACGCATGGCGCATTTTCGATAAATCCAATCACCGGTTTTGAAATTAGTGGTCCTGCGCCGGCAAGCTCGCGGATTTTTCCCTTGTCACGGACGACCAAGAAGCGCCAGCATTGCGTGTTATTACTGCTTGGTGCAAGCCGCGCGGACTCGAGTATCCGCTCTATCTCGGAATCGGAAACCGCTCTGTCGGCATATTTGCGGACACTTCTGCGTTTTTTTAAAATCTCGTAAAAATTAGAATTCATGCGTCCTCCAGTCAAAGTCGTAACTATTTTATTGACATTGTGCCTTTGGAGCAATAGTTTTCGATAAATAACTTTTTGGGAGGAAGATATGAGAAAAGTCCTGTTTTATTTTGCAGTTATCGTGTTGTTGGCGGGTTTCGCCGCCGCGCAAACGGTTATAACAAACTACCCCGACATCGGTTTCAAAAAGATCGGCGTGAAACTTGGACCTGCGATTCCGGACAGCCCATATAATGTCGGTTTCGCCTTCGCGATTAATTCCGATTTGGGCAAGCTTCACGAGGTTATCGGCCTCGAAGCGGCAATCGAGTATGAGCGGATGACAAAGACAATTTTGGAGACCTACACGAATTCGCTCTCCGATTTTTCTGGAATCGTAACGGTGAAGGTCATGCCGGACATTCAAAGTTTGCCCATCGACCCCTATATTGGCGGGGGTTTGGGGCTTCACTATTACATAACGAAGCTTGACGAACGCCAATCCGGCGCAAACGAAGAGCCTGCTGAAATGCGTCTGGAACTTCATCTGGCCCTGGGCGCAACGATGCCGATCAAAGAAGGCATCACTGGAATTTTCACATTCAAGGTGAATCTCTCGGATATTTCGACCTATAATCCCTATCTCGGCGTAATGTTCGACATGTAATTTATTGTTTGATATTAACTTATAAAAAAGAGGTTGCCTTTTGGCAACCTTTTTTATATTATAGGAAATCATAGGAATTATCCGCGAGAGAGATATGAAATTTGCATCGATGATAAATAAATTTGCGCTGATTTTGTTTATCGTTTGTTTCGCCGCCGCCGCTCCATGGGACTTAGTTATGACAACCGAGGCGGATTTTATTGGGGGGGCTTTCAACAACACGCAGGTCATTCCCGATCCGGTTTATCCCGACGCCGCCGTTATTCTCAACGAGTTCGACACAATAAAAGTCCTTCAGATAACCCCTATGGAGGATTATTGTCTCGATTGTTTCTATATCATCGTCGATTCGCTGTCCCCATTCGGCGAGCCCCCAATCGTTTTTAAGATCGAAGTTACCACTCTGAACCGTTTCAACTCGATATCCAGCCTCACGAACAATTTTCAGGTTACCGATCCCGCTAACCTTGCTGGCGGGTGGTTCAATCGCAACCTTATGTTCTACGACATAATCTTTTTCGGAATCGCTAACGGCTACGGCGGACGAAGTTACGACCTCTCGAACGGCGGAAGGTCTCGGGTTCGGGAGTTCGCAGGGCTTGGAAAGGGCGTAATCCTTACCCACGATACCATCGCGAGAAGACGCGGTTGGCCATATCCAATAACATGCACCGACATGAGCAATTTCGAGCACGAGCGTTTTAATTCTATCACCGATGTGACAGGACTTGGCGCGGAATGGGTCGATTGCGACGAACCGGACGACCTTTATTACGAGGTCCATCGCGACGCCACCACGCCGGATTCTCCTATTCTCCACGCACCTTTCGAGTTGCCGGATACATTCGCAATTAGCGCTTGCCATGAGTTTGGCGAGGTTTATGTCGATGGTCAGGTCTGGTTCAGAAGCATCGATGGCAGAATCTTTATGCACACCTATCATTCCGGCACCTATGGCAGTTACGCGGCCTATTTTTCGACAGGGCATTTCGCCACTCGCGGGTTCTCAGATTGGCGGCCTTCCGCGTTCGAGGGCAAGGCAATGATAAACTCGATGTATTACGCCTATTACGGCGGCAGAGGTTCCGGCATCTACGAAAGCCCTGTTTTTACTGCAGAATGTCCCGGGCGTTTGACAAGATTTGAAATCGACGCGGATACTCCCGGAGAGGCTATTGTTAGTGTCGAGCTGGCTTCCTCCCCCGACGGTACGATTTGGAGCGATTTTTATATTGTCGAACCTTTGACCCCTATTCCAGCCTTGCTTTCGGCGGGGCCTTTCTACAAATACCGCGTGATTATGCAACGCGGAATCTACGGCGACAGGCCGGTGATGCACTCGATTACATGGCGATTCGACCTTCCCAAACCAGAGCTGGAACTTGTGATGCCGCCGCTGGGGAGCTTCTATTCCTGTTCCTGCGGATCTGTTATTTGGGATGTGCATACTCAGAGTGGCATCTCGGTTTCTTCGGCACATATCGAGGTGAATTCCACTCCCTATGGCTCTTCGCGATGTGTATGGAATTCTGCCGATTCGACTTTCAGCTTCCTCGGGCCGGTTTCATGTTGGGAACACGGAGTTCTTTACACTGGGGCAATTTTGGAGCTTGCCGGCGAAACAGGATGTAATAGGCTCGGCGACACGCTCTTTAGCTTTACTGCGGATCTGCGTCCACCGACTATCACGAATTTTGTCCCCGGCGACGGCGTTGCGATATCGAACACTACACCCCTTTTCCGCGTGAATGTTTACGACAGCACCTCCGGAGCCGCACCTTCGACTTTTTATTGGCGTGTGAACGGCGACAGCATCGGTTATGGCGATGCGGGGCTTAGCTGGAACGGCACCACACGCGAGCTTACGCTTAGCACCTTCATTGCGGGCCTTTCGCTCATCGATTCCGTAACCGTATGTGTCGGCGCGGGTGATAATGCAATCGGTTGCGGTCCGAACATGGCCGAAACATGTTTTGTGGTGATTATAGACACGACATCGCCGGTTATTGAGCTTGTCTCGCCGGAGAATTATTATATCAGTTGCGATAGCCTCGAAGCAATATTCTATATCTGGGATTTGGTCGGGATCGATACATCGAGTTTGACATTGACCGCCGCAGGTTCGCCAAGAGTTTATCCGAATGGAATGTCGTTCATCGATGACACCCTTTATCTCATGCCGGGGATTGCACTTTCCGACGGCGATACTTTCGAGATTGTATTCACAAATTTGGAAGATGCACTCGGAAATAACCGCTCCGGCGACAGTTGGGAATTCGTGGCGGATCAATCGCCGCCTTTCGTGAGTAATGCTGTGCCACCGAATGGCGGTTTTGTGGGCGTTTCCGACCCAGTTATCCGCTTTCGGCTTACTGACATTTTAAGCGGCGTCAACGCCGATTCGATTGCGGTCACAGTAAACGGCACGGTTTACACATTGCCGCGCACAGGGATCACCTGGGACGGCTCTGAGCTTGTAATGAACGGCTCTACTCTGGGGTGGGCTTTCGAGCACAACGACTCGATTGCGGTTTGCGTCCACTCCGCTGATAATGCGAGCGGTTGCGGCGCGAATTCGATGGACTCATGTTGGTTCTTCAATGTAAACCTTCGCGGGCCGGAATGCGTGCCGATTTCGCCGCTGGACGGCTGGGTCTGCGGTTGTAACGATTTCCATATCCGCTTTTTCTTAGCCGATCCAAACGGAGTCGATCATTCGACTATCAGGTTCAGTGTCGATGGAGTTCTATACAATGTTTCAAGCTCGGCAGTTACTCTAATCGGCGACACTGTGGATTTCACGCCGCCGACGCCGTGGACTCACGGACAGGTTGTGCGCGTCCTCATCTCCGAAGCTGAAGACAGCCTCGGCAACGTTCTCGAAACACCCTGCGATTATAGCTTCACGGTCGATCTCCTGCCGCCGGTTATCACGCCCTTTTCACCGCCGCACAATGGTGTTGTCGATACGGTACAGCCCTTAATAATCGCGCTTATAAATGACGAAACGGGCATTTCCGACAGCGGCCTCGTGCTCTGCGCCAATGACGACTGTTGGGGCTACGACTCGCTTCCGCCGGGACTTAGATTCACCGGCGACAGTTTGATTTTCGACCCATATATCGCAGGGCATTATTTCGACACGGAAAGCGTGGTTGTTACGGTTCGAGCCTGCGACGCCGCCCAACTTTGCGGCCCGAATTGCGGCGATACTTCGTGGGTTTTCTTTATCGATAACCTCGGCCCCCGCGCATTTTTAATCGAGCCGGAATCAGGAACTTGGTCGAGCTGTTCGACACAGGGCTTTGCGGTTCGAGTCGTCGATCCCTCGGGGTTGATAATGGACTCGATTGTCGTGCTGGTCGATGGTTCCGCTGTCCGATGGCCGAATTTACAGCTCGAATACATATTCGACACTCTGATATTCACACCGGATGTTGCATGGGGGCATCTCGACGCCGTTACCTTCGAGCTTCACTCGGCCTACGATTCTGTCGGAAATCCCCTTCAGGACACGATTCGCACCACTGTGTTTATCGACCTTGTTCCACCGGAAATCGAGATAGTTTCACCTCTCCCCGGCGCTTTGGATGTCCATCCGCTTGACATTGCACGAACCGTAGTTACCGACGACGGTTGCGGAGTTAATATCGACGCTGTGCGGTTCTACCTCGACGGCAACCTCGTGCCATTTAGCGTGGGGTTGTTCTGGAGCGGCGACACGCTTGTTTTCGATCCGGCATCGGCAATGCTGAATTATACCGAAGGCAACACCGCCGCGATTCGCATCACTGCATCGGACTGCGCGGGATATTGCCCCCCGAATTCTGTCGATACAACATGGCAATTCTTCGTTCCCGATGACGACACAATTCCGCCGGTTTGGATTGACTACTCGCCTGCGCTATGGCTTGCGGATTCAGTATTTTCGATTACCTGCAGGGTTTTCGACAGCTCGGGGATATATATCGCCGACCCGCCGGATCCTCAGTCCGCATATATCATTTGGGACACGGACGGAGAATTGGCGGCCACCTGCGACACAGCTTGGCTAAATTTCGTGTCTGTAAATGCCGATACGGTAACTTTCGAAACCGGAAACATCATTTTCTCGACTGATTCCGACGAAGATATACATTTTATAGCAATTTGTTGGGATGACGATTTCGATTATATGCGTGCGGACGACCGTCTTCGCGGGGATTCGCCAATATGGTTCATCGAAATTGTCGCACCGGCGAATGTCGAAATGGTTCTCCCACAGCCGGAATGGGTAACTTCATGCAGAGATCAAACGATCGAGTTCCGAACTTCCGGCGAGGTGGCTTTGGACATGGCCTCCTGCGTTTTTATGATAGATGGAGCAGTTATTACTACCGCACATCCCAATTTCACGGCTTTTGGGGACAGCCTTTTCGTTTACACACCTTCGAGTAATATTTTCTCGGACGGCGCGGTTTATATCAGCCTTATTGAGGCACATGACGAATTGGGAAATCCCCTCTTTGTGCCTATTGAATGGGTTTTCTATGTCGATACTCAGCCGCCCGATTTCCAACTTCTAAGGCCGGCCGAGGGGCAGATGGTTCCCGACGGCGACTACGGCTTCCTTCTTTCGATTTTCGATAATCGTTGTGGAATCAATCCGAATTATATCGAGGCGACGATAACCGTAAATAGCGGCGCAACTCATTATATGACAATTGATTCCGCCGGATTGAATTGGGACGGGGTTAATTTCGAGCTGAGTTTCAATGCAGGGAGCGCGCGGTTTGCCTTGGAAGACGGAGACTCTCTCGTCGTAGATGTCTGCGCTGGAGACAATCCCGATCTCTGCCCGCCGAACATCGGATGTGTGCGTTTTTCATATTGGATAGAACCGCATGTGGAATGCTCGACGAGCACAAATCCCTTTACGCCTAACCGCGACGGTTTCAACGATGAGGTCGCTTTCTTTTGGCCTCATTTTTACCGGGATGGCGCAACTGTGCGTGTTTTCGACATGCGGGGAGTTCCAGTAAAATCCTACAATGTCCCCGCCGGAAAAATCGAAGATGCCGCATGGGACGGCAAAAACGACAGTGGAAAGGATTGTCCGGGCGGAGTTTATGTTTATATTATCGAAGTAAGCGGCAAGACTGTCTGTAAGGGTTCGATTACCCTTATCAGATGATCACCGGCTTTTAGAACCGGGCAAAATTATTGCAAATTTTCTCTGAATATAAACAAATAAAATAAAGTTAGAAGGAGGTCTTCGAACATGATCCCTCGTTACAGCAATCAGGAAATGTCGAACATCTGGAGCCCGGAAAATCGTTTCCGCAAATGGCTCGACATAGAATTGGCCGTATGTGAAGCCCTCGCAGAAATCGGCGAGATTCCGGAAAAATCCCTTGCTAAAATAAAGGAAAAAGCGGATTTCGAAATCGAGGATATTCTGAAGAAAGAAAAGGAGAACCATCACGAGGTCCTCGCGTTCCTTCAAGTTGTGCAGAAAAACATCGGCAAAGACGCGCGTTTCTTGCATATGGGTCTAACCTCCAGCGACGTTATGGACACCGCCACGGCTATTCAAATGGTCGAATCACTCGATCTTATCGAAAAGGATGTCAGAAACATCCTCGCCACAATCAAGCGGGTTGCTACGAAATATAAATACACGCCGATGATTGGCCGAACTCACGGTATCCATGCTGAACCGACGACTTTCGGGCTTAAACTCGCTGTTTTCTATTCTGAATTCATGCGACATAAAGACAGGATTAAAGAACTGCAACCACGGATTAATGTCGGTAAGATTTCCGGCGCGGTGGGCAATTATTCGCAAATTTCACCGGAGGTCGAGGTCTCGGCTCTCGGGAAAATAGGTCTTGAACCCGCCGAAGTCAGCAATCAGATACTTCAACGCGACAGGCACGCCGAATTTGTCTCGCTTATGGCACTTATCGCCTCGACCTGCGAGAAACTCGCCACCGAAGTTAGGAACCTTCAGCGGACAGAAATCGACGAGGTCGAAGAGCCTTTCGCGGCCAAACAAAAGGGTTCTAGCGCGATGCCACACAAACGTAATCCGGTGAAATCCGAGCAGATTTGCGGATTAGCCCGAATTATCCGCTCGGCTGTGATTCCCGCGATGGAAAATGTCACGCTTTGGCACGAGAGGGATATTTCCCACTCGAGCGCCGAACGGATAATCCTTCCCGATGTGTGTATCGGCCTCGATTATATATTAACACAACTCGATTTTATTATGGATAGTATGGCGGTTAAAGTCGAGAATATGGCCGCGAATATCAACAAAACAAAAGGCCTTGTTTTCTCGCAAAGGCTTATGCTGAGGCTTGTTGGCGCCGGAATGGAGCGCGATAAAGCGCATACGATGGTTCAGGGCAAAGCGATGTCCGCAATTAAGCGTTCCGACGATTTCCGCGATGAGGTCATCAAAGACGGTGAAATCCGCAGATACCTGTCCTTAGAGGAAATCGAGGCGATGTTCGACCTCGATCTTTATATGCGTCATGTCGATACAATTTTCAAACGGGTATTCAAATAGAGGATGGCCTTTTTTGCTGACAAATACCCGATTCTATCGCGAGTTGACAAACCGGACGACGTAAAGGGTCTGAATACCTCCGATCGCAAAACCCTCGCGCAGGAACTTCGCGAATTCATTATCGAGACGGTCTCTCAAACCGGAGGTCATCTTGCGCCTTCACTTGGGGTTGTCGAGCTGACAATCGCACTTCTTTCGCTCTATTCACCCCCCTACGACAAAATCGTCTGGGATGTCGGACATCAAGCGTATCCATACAAAATATTAACAGAACGTCGTGACCGCTTCTCGACAATTCGTCAATTAGGAGGGCTATCCGGTTTTCCAAAAATGTCGGAGAGCGAATACGACGCTTTCGGTGTAGGTCACGCTTCGACAAGTATCGGCGCGGCCTTAGGTATGGCGGTCGCGCGAGATTTGAAACGAGAAAGAAATAAAGTTATCGCAATTATCGGCGATGGCGCTCTTTCCGGCGGTCTTGCCCTCGAAGGCCTCAATAATGCGGGCGCGAGCGGCAGAGACATGCTGGTGATTCTTAACGACAACGAGATGAGCATCTCGAAAAATGTCGGCGCGATTAGCACCTATCTCACGGAAATCATTGCAGGACAAAGCTATAGAAAACTCAAAGGCGGCATCTGGAATCTTACTGAACGAGTGCCGCTCACAGAACAGCTTCGCTATATCGGCCACAAACTCGAAGGCTCCTTCAAATCACTTGTTACCGTGCAACCGGGGATGCTTTTCGAGGGTTTCGGCTTCGATTATTTCGGACCCATCGACGGCCACGACACGAGCGAACTTATCAAAATTCTCAACGAAATCGACAGTGTCAAAGGCCCTAAATTACTGCATGTGATGACAAAAAAGGGTAAAGGATATTATCCGGCGGAGTCCAACTCGAGCAAATTCCATGGCATCAGCTGTTTTAACCCCGAAACAGGCGAAAACAAATCGTCGCAAGACCAACCGATATCCTACACAAAAGCCTTTGGCGATGCTATAATCGAAATTCGCGCTAAGTTCCCTCGCCTATGCGCAATTACAGCGGCCATGGAATTTGGCACCGGACTTGACGAGTTTCACAAAAAGTATCCTGATCAGTTTTTCGATGTCGGCATAGCAGAAGGTCATGCAGTCCTTTTCGGCGCGAGTTTAAGATTGTCTGGTATTCCTACGGTTGTTGCAATATATTCGAGTTTTATTCAACGATGTTATGATCAGATAATTCACGATGTTGCACTTCAGAAAATCCCGCTCGTCTTAGCTCTCGACCGTGCTGGCCTTGTCGGCGACGACGGCCCGACACATCATGGCTCTTTCGACATCAGTTTTCTTAGGTGCGTTCCTGACATTATCATAGCCGCGCCAAAGGATGAAGAAGAACTTCGCCATCTGCTATACACCGGCATATCGCAAGAAGAATTTCCCTTTGTTGTCCGGTATCCGCGTGGTTGCGGAACAGGTCTTTCGAAACGCGAACAACTTCAGAAAATCAGAATCGGCTCATGGGAAACTCTTTGCGCTGGCTCCGATGTAGCTGTCCTCGCGGTCGGAAGTATGGTGCAAAACTCCTTGTTGGCGTCAAAGAAGCTTAAAGACAGTGGCATTTCTGCCAAAATCGTCAACGCACGTTTTATCAAACCAATGGATTTCTCTTTGCTTGACACAATCGCAGATGAACATAACAGAATTATTACTGTCGAGGAAAACATCCTCACCGGCGGATTCGGCGAGGGGGTTACCGAATATCTCATGTCCCGTGGATGGCAGGGCAAAATCAAGAATATAGGCATTCCCGATCGATTCATCGAGCACGGCTCACGCGAAGAATTGCAAAAGATAACCTCCCTCGATTCGGAAAGTATATCATGCATTATTCACGATTTTATTTCCTAATTATATGAAACTTCCCGTAAATTTATAATGGCGCGGAAAGACTCAAACAAAAACTATTTGCGCGCCGAACTCTCCCCCTTTGAACAACACCCGATGGGTTGGAGCCAACTTCTGGCTATGGTTTATCCTAACAGCTACGAGGTCGGCATGGCAAATATCGGCTTCCAATGGATATTTGGACTTCTAAATAAACAACAACATATTTTAACAGAGCGTTTTTTTTATAGTAATATATTATCGATCGAAAGTGGCCGACCTCTTGTAGAGTTTCCAGTTATTGCGGTTTCGATGCCCTATGAAATCGACATACTCAACTTTGTCGAAATGCTGAAAAGCGCCGGTATTGAGCCTTTGGCGGATAATCGAAACGCAAAGCCTTTGATTATCGGTGGCGGAGATGCATTGACAATTAACCCTTTTCCCTTCGCCGATTTCTTCGACATGATTGTTCTCGGCGACGGTGAGGACTGGGCGCGAAGTTTTCCTGAAATCTCCCAAAATACCCCCCCCGGACTTGTCGCAAAAGATGTGTTTCTCGATGCTTGCTCGAAAATCGAAGGGCTTTGGATTCCATCTCGCGACAGCGGTAAAAAAATCGAACGAGCTTCTCCCAAGCGCGTAAATCCAGCTTTTTCGCCAATTCTAACGAGCTTCGGTCATTTCAGGAATATGTTTCTCGTCGAGGCTCAATGCGGATGCCCATTCAAATGCGCTTTCTGCACCAGTTCTTGGCTTGACGAGCCATTCTTCAACTTTCCAGCGGACAACATCGATACAATTTACCAAGAATTCGGCCAAAAGGCTTCAAGAATTGGGCTTGTCGGATCTGCAATCGCGGAACACCCCGAACTGGAGCTTATGATACGACGTTTTGCGGAACGCGGAATTTCTGTGCACCTCTCGAGCATACGATTGGACCGTGTTTCGGACGAGGTCGTGCGGTTATTAGCGAAAGCAGGCTCAAAAACAGCGACTTTCGCGCCGGAAACAGCGTCCGAAAGCCTTGCGAAGCGCATTCGAAAATGGATTCCCCCCGATTCTATAATCGAACACGCGCAAAAACTGTCATGCTTAGGGTTCGAAGAAATGAAATTATACTGGATACTCGGTCTGCCGGACGAATCGGAGAGCGATATCGAGATTTTGGCCGAAACAATTTCCAGAATTTCAAATGCTGTGGATATGCGCATTTCATGCAGTATCAACCCCTTTATTCCCAAACCTCATTCCCCCTTCGAGAGCGAAAGAATGCTCTCGCACGATGATCTTTCACGGCGTTTCACCGAGTTGAAATCGCGACTAAGAGGCCTTAAAAAACTTAATTTGGAGATGAATTATTCCCGTAGAAGCCGTCTCTCGGCGGTTTTATCGATCGGCGGACGAGAGCTTGCCCCGGCTATTCTCGAAATGTCCGAACGCGGAATTAAAGGCTCGCTTTCTCGAATCGACATCGATCTTGACGGCGAAATTGTCGCTCAGCAAAACACGGAATGGTCAAGAATAACTTAGCGAAGAAACGGCACGGTTATGCTCGCTTGCATCAGAAAAAGAACTTGCGTATCGGAGCCTTTTTCTTTCATAGCCATATCGATTGCTTTCTGCACAGTATTTACAGGCTCGATTAGCGCCGTGCGGACAACACTGTCTTTTAGTCCTGTTACTGCAAGCATTCGATATTTGTTTGCGGCGTCTATAAGCTTGACTATCTTGTGATATCCTAATTTATAACCTTTTGCAACTTCCGCAAGCATTTCACCTTGTGTTTTACAGGCGGACATCAGCCTGTGGAAAGTATCAGGGCCGATTCCATCGCGGCATTCCGACACGAGAATTAGGATTCCGCCTTCTTCGAGGGCTAAAAGAGCGTGTTCGAGCGGCTTCTGAAGCTGATAAAGATCGGCATCGAGGGGATTATTAGCAACCGCGACGACAATTTCGTATTTCCGATCGATTTCGAGGCAATAAACCTCGCGGGCACGCTCCACTGCGGCCTCGAATGAGGTTACTATGTTCCCCGAATCCACTGAAAATATTTTTCCTGACCTGTCGGTTATAATCTGAACCGAAAATATAGGCTTTCTTGCAAGGCAGGCGACAGCATCGACCATCCCCTCGTGAACAGGATTTCCATCCAAAGCAAGCGGCTTCGAATAGGGAGACATGGCGAAAGAATGGTTGCTTTCGATTGTCTCGAAGCTCGCCACACCGGGCAATATCGACTTCCTTCCGCCGGTGAACCCCGCAAAAAAGTGTGGCTCGACCGAGTTTATCGTAATCAGCCTGTCGGCCTCGAGAACTTTACGGTTGATGCGTATTGGATAGCCCTCGCGTGCGAAACCGATAGTGAGCATCTGATCGATCGCGCGTGAATCGTGGATTTTAATTTTTTCGCGCAATTTTTCGAGATGATGTCCGAAAATTTGACGCATTTCGTCATCATTTGGTGGCCGGTGGCTTCCGGTGGCGACGATAAATCCGAAATCGCCGCCTTCGAGATAGGGCAAAATCACATCGAGAACAAGCGGTGTCGGAGTCGAACGCATGCCGTCGTTGACGATTATCAGCGTCATTCCACTGCCTAATAGAAACTTTGATAGTGATATCGAATTTGGAGGTGAGTCAATGGATTTTTTGATAGTCTCGGCTTCATCGCGAATTTCGACATCGTTAGCGAACAGAACCGCACCAATATTGCGCTCTGGAATATCGACAGTCTGGAATCCGCCCGCATAGGGGATTTCAATCTTCATATTTGCCTACTTTTTTACTGTTGCTATGCCTGCCTGCCCAAACATCTTCACGACGAAGGGCTTTTCGCGCCGAATATGGATAAAAAATTCCGTTTTTCCGATTATTTCCTGCGATTTCAGCCATTCCCAATCGATAAAACTCATCTCCGAAACATATGGCACATTGAAATAGCCGGCATTCATCGCAACCAAATTGTGAAAGAAATGCGTCCCCTGAGAAGGCTCGACATAATAACCCTCGATTCCGGTTTCGACGACGACCTTCGCACAATCGATGTCCGACCATCGAACCGGCACACCCAGCAAACGGTCGCGTGAGCCCCATCTCCCGGGGCCGATGAGGATATATTCGCGGTTTTCCGAGTTCATTTTTCCGTTTAATAACTTGATTTGTTCGAGCATTTCTATTGTTCGTGTTTTATCAAATTTGTCAGGATCGATAAAGATGATGTCGCGAAGATAATCGATGACGCCGTTGCCCATCCCTTTTTCAGTAAAAAGCCAAAGTTTGGAGTGGTCTATCTCCTCCGGCGGAGTGAGAATTCTATCCGAATGAACCGACAGCGGGCGTATCTGCAAAATGTAGAAGATCGATTTCTCATTTGAATTATCGGAAATATCGACCGCGAATTCGATTTCGACCGGAACTCCGAAAGCCAGCTCGCCGATTTCCAGAAGCTCCGTCAATATCTGCGCGAGTGGAATGTAGTCGAATTTGAGAATATTTGAGAAATTCAGAATTCGCGGCCCGGGATGATCGATGCCGTCACGGATGCGCTTATCTTGGACATCCCAGACCGAAGCGATGTATCTTAGTGCGCCTTGATCTTCCGCAGTTTGAAGGTCGAGAATCGAATAGGTGGCCTCTTCCCCGCTCATAAGGTCGAAATCGCCTTTTGCCATGTTGATCGCAAAAAACTGCCTTTGTGAGTTTTGGACGATGTCTTCGGGCGGCAGTATATCTATTTTGGGATATTTCGGGCAAAAGCGAAATACATTTTTGCCGGAAACAACCCACGCGCCAAGCCCCAGCGCAATGGAAGCCACGCCGTCATTATTCTTGACATATGATGTAGGATAATAATTATATGACTGCGCGACCCCGGAAATATGCGGATAGTAGTAATCGCCATGCCTCTGGCCTGCAATGGTCTGTATTATCACAGCCATTTTTTCTTCCTCGGTGCGATAGTGAATTCGGCGAGTGTATCCGCGGGCGTCTTCGAGGCAGGTCGATGCGAAAACCAGTTTAATCGCAGTCTCGAGATTTTTCAACCGGACATTGGGATCAGTGTGATTATTCGGCAACATGTATGTCTGATATATTCCAGCGAAGGGCTGTGCGAGCGAATCTTCGAGAAGCCCGGAGGAACGAACTGCTATAGGCTCGTCTATGTGTTCGAGATAGACAACGAGTTTGCTTCTAAGTTCTTCGGAGATATCGCCTTCCACGAAACGCCGCTTCACCTCTTCATCTTGAATTTTCGCGCCTTCGTCAGAATTGTGCCCCAAAGAGCTGACCAATAGGCAGTTATCGCGGATAAACCGGTCGTATTCCTGAGTTCCAATAAAAACGGTGCGAGGGATTTTCACACGAACATCGGGAAATCTCGTGTCAAACTCCATCGTGGTCAAAAGCGCGTTCAGGAATGCAATTCCTCTTCCCTTTCCCCCCAGAGAGCCCTGTGAAAGACGCGTAATTTCACTGTCGAGGTTGAGATTGCTTTTCTCGAAATCTACTATTTTGCCGCGGCTTCGGATGTTGCGAACTTTCTGAAAGAGATTTATCAGAAAACTTCGAATAGCTTCGGAGTCCTTGAAATCCGCTATAGTAAGGGGTTTGATGCCTTTTGCAACTTCGATTTCGCCGTGGGCAATCAGCCATCTTGAAAAGTCGTTTCTGCCGGAGTGATAAAGCAATACCTCGTCGGGGATTTCATGGAGCATCGCCTCGAATTCATGCATGGTCGAGGCTTTCGCGAACTGGTTGCCCTCGGCGTCACGGAAGATAAAATCGCCAAAGCCGAGATTGTAATGAATAAAATCGCTAAGTTCCTGCAAAAGCGAGGGGGAATATTTTCTAATAAACCCGACATCCAGCTTAGCAACCTCTTCCGACATCTGATCCTGCGAAGACTGCATCAATATGGGCATATCGTAACCGCGATCTTTGAGCAATCGTGTCAGCTCGATTCCAGCACGTTCGTCGATCTCGCCGCCTTTTGGATAGCGGATATCTGTGATTACGCAAAGCAAATTATCGCGATATTTCTCGCATATTTCTACGGCGTCCTCGAATGTGTGCGCCATAAGGATTTTCGGGCGAGTCCGCATTCGGTAGTTTTTCTGAACATCGTTAAGCTCTTCGGAAATAAGGCGCTGAACCTGAAGCATAACTTCCTTATATAATTCGGGCAGAAATCGCGAATAATAGAAAATGCTGTCCTCGACAAGCAGAATAACACGAACGAGACCTACCTCTGTATCGTGTTCGACATTAATCATATCCTCGATGAATTTTATCATCGCGAGAAAAACCTTCGAGTCGCCGCTCCAAAGGAAAACATCGTCGATAAACTCCATCTCTGGGCTGGTTTTATCGATAAGCGAGGTGTCCGATTGGACATTGAGAAGCAGAAGCACGGGCATATTCGGACGCCTATTTTTGGCCTGTTTCGCAAGCTCGAAAGGTGTAACCTCGCCGATATGCATCATCGTTATTACCATGTCGAAATTTCGCTCGGCGAGCATATCGAGAGCTTCTTTGCCGGTCGGGACACTGGTAATCCGCGGAACCGAAGTCAGGTTTAGCTGGTGGTATTCCCCAAAAACCTGCTCGGAAAATCTGCCGTCCTGCTCGAAAATAAATGCGTCGTAGAAAGTCGATACCAGAAGAATCTCGCGGATTTTGGCGGGCATCAGCCGGTGGAAAATATCTTCCCCATATTTGAATTTATTGTAGTATCTGTAGAGTTCTTTCTTTTCCATTTCGTTCTTTCGGGAAGGTGGTCTAACTATTTAATTTACATCATTGGAAGTTTTTTTTCCAGCATTATTTATCGATTACATCGAATTTATCTCGAATCGAATCGGCCTCTTTTCCAGCCTATCCGTGCAAATGCGGCTTTTACTTGACTATATGCATGCCTACCTATATAATATTGAGATATTTGGATTGTCAAACTGAAAGGAAATAATGTCTGTATTGATTGTCGGCTCTGTAGCGCTGGATTCTGTTTCTACCCCCTATGGTCGCGTCGATGACGCTCTCGGCGGAAGCGCGACCTATTTCTCGCTTGCGGCGAGGCTGTTTTCCAAAGATGTCAACGTGGTTGCTGTCATTGGAAACGATTTCCCCCAAAAACACACGCAGATGCTCTTGGGTAAGGGTATTAATCTCGACGGTCTCATGACCTCCGAGGGCAAAACCTTCCGCTGGGCGGGCGAATATAGCGAGGATTTCGGCGACCCGCGAACTTTGGATACACAACTTAATGTCTTCGAAAAATTCGCGCCGGTGCTTCCAGAACACTATTGCGGTTCGAGCTTCGTATTTTTGGGCAATATCGACCCATCGCTTCAACGGCAAGTTGTGGCGCAGGTCAAATCGCCCATGCTGGTAGCGGCAGACACTATGAACTTCTGGATCGAGGGCAAACTCGACGAGCTAAAAGCGCTTATGAGGGACATCGATATGCTTCTGATAAACGCACTCGAAGTCCGAATGCTATCCGGCGAAAAAAGCCTGTTGGCCGGCGCGCGCATGGTGCTCGAGATGGGGCCGGAGATACTTATTGTCAAACGCGGCGAATCGGGCGTGATGGTTGTAACAAAAGACGATATTTTCGTGATGCCGGCCTTCCCTATCGAGCAGGTTGTCGATCCGACCGGCGCGGGAGATAGCTTTGCGGGAGCCTTTATGGGCTATTTGGCCTCGCGCGGGAAAGTTGACTTCGAGGAGATAAAACGTGCCGTGGTGGCAGGATCGATTGTCGCCAGCATGAATGTCGAGGGGTTCAGCGTCGAAAAATTAGCCGCTATCAACATCGGCGACATCATCGAACGCATGGAAGAATTCCGCCGAATAACTGATTTCACGGTTCCGGAATTCGACTGAGATGACCGAATTCCGAGGTCGGCAGAGAAATTCCACTAACGTCGATATCTGCGTCGATGGCTTTATGGACTGGATTCTGACCGAACGCGGACTGGCTGAAAATACCATAGAGAGCTATCAGAAGGACATCGCCGATTTCACACAACACCTTCGCGATAAAGAGATTTCTGATATTACGGATATTTCTCAGGTCAATATAATTGGGTTTCTGCGAATGCTGACAGACATAGGCCTATCGACGAAATCGGTGGCACGGAAACTTAGCAGTATTCGAGGCTTTTTCAGATACCTTCTTCTCGAAAGCAAGCTCGAAAAGGACCCAACCGAGGGCGTGGATATGCCAAAGCTTCCAAAGCCTCTTCCCGACGTCATCTCGCCGGAGCAAGTCGATTCTATCCTGAACGGAGTCGATTTGACCCATCCGAGAGGGCTTGGAATTCGCGACAGGGCTATTCTGGAGACCCTCTACGCCACCGGAGCGCGCGAATCGGAGGTTATCGGCCTGAAAACACAGGACGTTTACGACGACATAGCTTTCGTGCGCGTTTTCGGCAAAGGTAGCAAAGAACGGCTCGTGCCCATCAACGATTCGGCTTTGCATTGGATTAGCCGTTATCGGCGGGATGTCCGTCCCGGGTTAACATCGGAAAAAAGGACGCCGGTGCTTTTTCTAAATATACGCGGAGGCCAGCTGAGCAGAATGGGGCTTTATAAGATAGTCCGCAAATGGTGCGATAAAGCCGGTTTGCCGGAGGTGCACCCGCACACTTTCCGCCACGCCTTCGCCACCCATCTAATCGAAGGGGGCGCCGATTTGCGGGCTGTTCAGGAGATGCTCGGTCACGCGGACATCAGCACAACGCAGATTTACACGAATATAAGTAGAGAACATCTTCACGGAGTTTATCAAAAATTTCATCCGAGAGGAAATCGACAAAGTTGAAAAGAGCTATTCTTATAATATTCGCAGTTGTGGTTGTTGCAATGCCGCTTTACGCGCAGGTTCGAGGTTCGGGCAATTTGGGTGTGCCTTTTTTTGAGGAGGACTTCGCATTTTTCCCGGGAGACTCTTTCGGCAAAAGCAATCTGGAGGTGTATCTGCGAATTCCCCAAAACAAGCTTCAATTTCTGAAAATCTCAGATGGCTATATCGCGCGGATTGATGTTCTCGTAGCGCTTTTAGACGGTAATCGCCTTGTAATGCGCACGGATCGAGCGGATTCTGTTTACGCGGAAGAGTATTACGACGCGCATTCTACGGAGATTTTCGTTCCAAAGGCCTTTGTCCTGCGCGATCTCGACCCCGGAAAATTTACCTTACGCATGACAATGAAAGACCGCGAATCTCGCAATGAGCATACTCGAACTTCGGAAATTGTAATTCCGCGATTCGACACGAAAAACAGGGTCGAATTCAGCTCGATTGTTCCGGTCGAGAACGCGGAGTATCGCCGTGCAAGCGCATATCCGGCTATCGGCGTTTTTGAATACGAATTCGAGATTTCGGTTCCGGAAAATATCTTTGGGGAGGTTATCTGCAAAATTCTCTATTCCGAGGACGATCTCGCCGAAACAACATCGATTTCCGAACACGGCAAACATCGAATTAAAGGTTGGTTGCCAGTATCGAACGAAATCGCCGAGTTTGTTTTTTCCGCGGAGTTTTTTTCGGAAGGAAAATCGCTCGCAAAAACCGAGAAACAGATAACTCTCGTCCGCACTGGATATCGAAAAAACGCCTCTAACGACTCCGAAGCGGTTGAGCAATTGGATTTAATCGGAACCGGCAAAGAGATGCGTGAGTTAAGAAAAGCTCTAAATGCAAAATCGGATGCCTTAGATAGCCTAATCGAGGCATTTTGGCAGGAACGCGACCCGACTCCGGAGACGGAAATCAATGAGGTGCGCGAAGAATTTTATCGCCGAACTGAAATCGCGAATGAGCGCTATGGCGGCTATCGCTCCGGGTGGAGCACCTCAAGAGGCCGAATATTCATCCTTTACGGCGAGCCGGACGAAATCGAAAGACGACCCTTCGACCTTCAATATCGCGCACATGAGGTATGGTATTATTACAACCCCCGCAGAACCTTCTATTTCGAGGATCGAATCGGGGATGGAACCTACGAACTAATTTATCAGGAATGATGAGGACACTATGAAATTCCGAATCCTGTTGTTATTTATTATTGCCTCAACTGGAATTATAGCAAATCAGGGTTTTGCTGTAGATGTTAATGTTTTTTCGAGCAGAGACATCGAAACCGAGGGAATCGCGGAGATTGTCTGGTCGGTAAATCGTGGAGATTTGAGTTTTGTGCGGACACAAAACGGCTGGGCGGACACGTTGGAGTTTGTAATCTCCATTTCAGAAGGCGGCGGCGTAGTTTCGGTCGATACTGTTCGTCGCATTGTCGAAATGACTCGCGGTTCGATGGTTACCGAAAGTTTTCTTCTATTTGATAAAATATCGGCTGTGCTCCCCGTCAACCGGTCCTATATCCTCGCAATGGAGATGCGCGACATCGGCAAAGGGCGCAGTTATAGCATCGAGAGAGCATTTTGGATGCCCGATTTCCATGGAGAGCTTGCCCTTTCGGACATCATGCTGATAGGCGAAATAGACCATAACGCCGCAGATGGCCTTTTCACGCGCAATGGCATTAAAATGATACCGAATCCTTCGCGCATTTTCGGCGGTGCATTTCCGATTCTCTATTATTACCTCGAAGTCTATTTGGCGAATCCCGGCGACGAAATAACGGCGAGATGGACAATTTTCGATTCCGAGCAAAATTTAATCCACGAATCCGAACCCGAAAATTTTGCCGTGGAATCGCCAGAGTTGTTCATTCTTAACGGTTTGGACGTAACCTCGCTGGAACCGGGTAAATATCATCTCGATATCGAGGTTACAGCTTCGATTTCCGATGCAAAAATCAACACAAGAAAAAGCTTCATAATCCCGGAGAAGTTCGTCTTTAGCCCCTCGCCCGAAACATGGAACGTCGAGCAAGAATTCCCTTACATCCAATATTTTTTGACGAAATCGGATAAAGACCTATACAATGCCCTCACCGATGACGGCAAGCGCGAATTTATTCGTAGATTTTGGGAAGAACGCGACACATTGAACGACATCGCTGAAAACGTCTTCAGGCGCGATGTCATCGGAAGATGGCATGTAGCAAACTCGGCTTTCGACGAAAGCGGCGGTATCGAATTAAATGGTTGGAAAACTGAGCGCGGTAGAGTATATATTAAGTTTGGCGAGCCGAATTCAATTGAACGTAAACCGATCGAGATGGAAACAAACCCATATGAGATTTGGGAATACTTCGATTTGGAAGGCGGCGTGATATTCGTTTTCGCGGACATCCGCGGGATAAATAGCTGGCGGCTCGTTCATTCGACTTCCTCCGGCGAATACTACGATCCGAATTGGTTGGAAAGGCTCAAAAACCCGCAGAGCACAATTCGTTCGACTACGAACGAGTAGTTGTTAGCCATCGAAGGGATGGTGGAATATGGAACCCAGCGAAGTAATTACAAAAAACAGGCCGTATATCGAGAAAGACCCCGGCGACCCACGTTTTGCGAGGGTTGGCGAGGCTTTTTTAGAAATGGGCGATTTGAAAAATGCCCTCGCCGTTCTCACACGTGGGGTTAAGGCGAATCCGAGATACCCAACCGGCCAGCTAATCCTCGCCCATGGCCTAAGACAGGCGGGGTATCTTCCGCAAGCGAAGGAGCGTCTTAAGGTCGTTCTACGCCTCGATTCATCGAATATTGCGGCTTTGTGGCAATTAGCCTCGATCGCTTTCGAAGAGGGCGAAGATGATGAGGGCATCAGGAATTTAAAAAAAATAATGCTGATAAACCCCTATCTTCCCGAGGCTCGCAACGAGCTTAAAAACCGCACCGGCAAAGAATTCGGCCCCCCTCAACCGCCGAAACCGAAAATCGAGCCGCAACTCCCTGTCCCAACCGCACAGGAAGGCCCGATTGTTATCAAAAAGGACAAAGAGGAATTCGAAAACGACCTCGAAGAGATTCAAGAGGTTGCTGTTGCCGCCACGGAGCAAGCATCGGCAGTTATTCGGGAAGAACCCGCCGAACCCGAACCGGAAATTCATACTGAGGAATCCAAACCGGCAGAATCGGAAGAATTCGAGGAGCTATTTGAGATGGATGTCTCCGAAATGGAGGTTGTCGAAGAAGCGCCGAAAACCGAGCATGCGCCAATCGCGGAAGAATCTTCGAGTTTGAACGAGTTCGAAAAACAGCCAACCAATGCTCCGTCTGTCGAAACAGCTCCCCAAAAAATTGAAGAACCCACAGCAAGCGCTGAAAAAGTTGTTGCCGAAGCTCGAAGCGAGACACCAAAAGAAGAGACTCCGCCCAAAATCGATGAAGAAAAGCCTATCTGGGCTGTCGAATCGAAGGACGCGGAAGAAGAGTTTCTAAAAGGCGCAGAAATTATTATCTCCGAGAATGCGGTTCTTTTCGAGGAGACAAAAGATGAAGAGCCTCTCCACAAAGATGAAGAAGACTTAGTCGATTTCGGCTCATTGTCTAAGAAAAGAGAACCAAAAACGGAGAATATCCCCTCGCCAGAAAGCTCAGAAGAAGCTTCTGAAGTTGTTTTCGACGAAACCTTTACTCCGGATTTCAGCGAAAAACCCTCTGTTGCAGAAAGCCGTCAGGAAGCTGAGATTATCGATGAAAGCTTGCCGGACACCCAACAGGAGGAGGTTATCGAGGTTTCAAGCCCCGAGGAACTGGCGAGGCTTATCGCCGGCGCAGAAAATCTTGTTGAGACCGCCGAGACAGAAGAGCAAGAAGCGGTCTCGGAAGAGCCAATCGAAGAGGATTTTTCAGCCAAGCCTGACGACCCCGATACCGAATTCCCGGATTTCTTCGGCGAAGAGCCTGTGGAAATTGAAAACACCGAAGATATTTTCGTTGACGATACTGAAACACTCTTTTCTGATGAAAAGCAACCCCAGAAAATTGAAGAACCATTGCCCGAAAATATTGCCGAGAATCCTTCGGAAGTTGAAACTGTTCAACCCGAACCTCAAAATGACGAACTTGACCTGTCCGAATTTGAAGAATTAGTCTTGGACGATGCTGGAGAGCCTTCAGAAATAGGAATATCGGAATTTGCAGATTTAGAGGTTGAAGAAAAAACCGACACAACCGAAAATCCCGAAATTGAAGAAATCGAAATAGAGGAAAGAACCCTCTCTGCCAAACAACCTGACGACGAAGAAAAAATAAACGGGCTAATAACTCACAACAGTTTCGAAGCGTCTTCCGATGTAGAAAAAGAACAGATAGCTGGAATTATTAAAAGCGGCGAGTTTAAACGCCCCGAGGTCCTCGATGACAGCATCGAAGGGCTTCTCGCACGTGAGGAATTCGTGCCGGAAATCGTCGAAACCGATTTCGAAAAAATCGAAGGATTGGATGTAAATAGGGAGTTTGTGCCGGATTCACAAGATCGACCGGAACCCGAGGAACAGGAAGACGAACCGGAGCCAGAGCTTTACACTGTAACTATGGCCGAAATATACGCCGCGCAGGGGCAAATCGAAAATGCTGTTTGGATTTACGACAAAATTCTCGAAAGAACCGATATCGAAGAGGACAGAGCGCGAATCGAACAGAGAGTGGCGCACCTGAAAAAGAGCCTCGAAGGCGGGGCGTAGTTGCCTTTCGATTTTGGAAATAGGACTTTGGCGGCGCCGCTTGCGGGTGTCTCAAATTCCGTTTACCGCCGATGGGCGCGAAGATTCGGCGCGGATATTGTTTTTACAGAGATGGTATCTGCCGAAGGCCTTCGCAGAAACGACCGCAAAACTCATAACTTGTTGCACTACACTGAATTCGAGCGCCCCATTTTCGCGCAGATATTCGATGATTCGCCCGAAGCTTTATTCGACGCCGCTAAAATTGTCGAGGATCTCGGTTTCGACGGCATCGATGTGAATCTGGGGTGTCCGGCGAAGAAAGTCGTAAGCAAAGGTGCCGGCGCGGCGCTTCTGAGGGATGTTCCAAAAGCCGTCGAAGCGGTCGAGAGCGTTGCGAAGGCGGTTCGGATTCCAGTCTCTGCTAAGATGCGATCCGGATGGTCTGAAGGCGACGAGTCAGCCTTAGAGATAATCGAAGCGCTTAACCCTATGGATTTGGCATTTGTTACGCTTCACCCGAGAAGCAGGGAGATGATGTTCCGCGGAAAGGCCGACTGGAGATTAATTTCACGCGCGGTGGAAATGGCAAAGATGCCTGTGGTGGGCAACGGAGACATATTATCCGCTTCGGATGCCATGAATATGGTGTCGCAAACAAGTTGCGCCGCCGTAATGATAGGCCGTGGTAGCATGGGTAATCCTTGGATTTTCAGGGACATCTCCTCAGCGCTTGCAGGCACTACAGCGCCGCCTCGACCTTCAAATTCGCAGATAGTGAGAGCCTGCAGGGAATATGTCGAGGAATTGGTCGATCATTTTGGAGCTTATACCGGATCGAATCTGGCAAAAAAGCACATAGTATGGTTCACATCCGGGTTACCAATGGCGAAAAGCCTTCGTATAGAGGTTTTCAATGCAACTTCCGCGAAGGAAACTCTCGATGCAATTGATGCTTATAGAGTTTTTATAGAACAAAATTATGAAAATTCTGTCAATTTAACAAAGGCGGTCAAATGCCTATAGAATCAATCGGGGAGATAACGGCGGTTCAGCAAATAGCCGATATGACTTTTAGAGTAGTCGCTCAATGTCCGGATATCGCAAAAACTGCGATTCCAGGGCAATTCGCCATGCTCGGTTTCGAATCGCCGCTGTTCGATCCCTTTTTGCGTCGTCCGATGTCTTTCGCGAACTCGGAATTCGGGCGCGTGGAATTTATTATTCGTGTCGTCGGCTGGGGAAGCGCTCTTTTGGCAGATTTGAAACCGGGAGAGAGAATTCCAATCCTCGGACCTTTGGGCAATGGTTTCCCTGAACCCATCGACAAGGCGATTTTAGTCGCCGGAGGCACCGGTATCGCGCCTTTGGCTTTCGCGGCAGGGCGATGGAAAAAGACGGTTATAATATACGGCGAACGCACCCAAGATAACATCTGCACCCTTCACAACGGCATCTGCGAGAAAATTATCGCCACCGAGGACGGCTCCGTAGGACAGCAGGGATTGGCAACAGATTTCCTCGAAAACGAGCTGAAAAAGGGCATCGCCAAGGTTTACACCTGCGGTCCGATGCCTATGATGAGACACGTTGCGGAAATTGCATCCGAATACGGCACCGAGTGCTTCGTTTCGATGGAGGCCAAGATGGCATGCGGAATAGGCGCTTGCGCAGGATGCGTTATCGAAACAAAAACCGGCTATAAAAAGGTCTGCTCGGAAGGCCCAGTGTTCGAGGCTTCCGAGATAATCTGGGAGGCTCTCGATGATTGACCTCAGCGTGAAAATCGGATCGCTCAACCTAAAAAATCCGGTGATGACGGCCAGCGGATGTTTCGGCGTGGGCAGGGAATATTCGCAGTTATACGATGTTTCGCTCCTCGGCGGCATCGTTACAAAAACTGTTACCCTAAAACCGAGAACCGGCAATAAACCGCCTCGCCTATGGGAAACTCCCGCGGGAATGCTAAATTCCATCGGACTCGCAAATCCCGGAGTGAAAGGATTCATCGAGAAAGAAATCCCCTTCCTCGAAGCGCTGGACACCTTGCGCGTTGTGAGCGTCGCCGGTCAAACAATCGAAGAATACGCGAAAGTAATCGAGAAACTTGACAAACAAAGCGCTGTGGATGCTTTCGAGCTGAATGTCAGCTGTCCGAATGTCGAAAAAGGAATCGCTTTTGGGACAGAACCGGAAGTCGTGGCCGAGCTGGTAAAAAGGTGCCGCGAATCCACTTCCAAACCGATTTGGGTCAAACTGACCCCGAACGTAACAGACATTACAGCCCCCGGCAAAGCCGCAATAGAAGCCGGTGCGGAGGCATTGACCGCAATCAACACGGTTCAGGGGATGGAAGTGGATGTCGAATCTTGTAAGCCTATGATAGGCAATGTAATGGCTGGCCTCTCCGGGCCGGCGATACACCCAATCGCAATGGCGAAGGTCTATCAATTGAAGCGCGCGCTTCCAAAAGCCCATATTATCGGTGTTGGAGGGATTGCCTCGTCGAGAGATGCCATAGCAATAATGATTGCCGGCGCGAATGCAATTCAAATCGGATCGGGGCAGTTTCCAAATCCACTTCTGCCGCTTTACATCCTCGAAAGCCTCGAAGGATACTGTATTGCGAAAGAATATGATAGCATTACCGAAATAACAAATAGCATTGTTATCGAATAAATTGAAAATGCGGCATTTCATAACTCTTTCCGCACTCATCGCGATTCTAATGGCCTTCGGATGCGCCTCTGCACCGAGATATGTCGCGAGACGCGCCGTCAAAGGCAAACCGGGGCAGTTCACTTTCAAAGAGCAGGTCGGAATGGCAAGCTATTACGGCGCGGAATTTCACGGCAGACCCACTGCAAGTGGCGAAATCTTCGACATGAACGCCCTAACATGCGCCCATAGAACCCTTCCCTTGGGAACCAAAGTTCGTGTTACGAATCTCGAAAACGGAAAAAGTGTGATCCTAAAAGTGAACGACAGAGGCCCTTTCGTGGACGGAAGAATCGTCGATTTATCCCGCGGAGCCGCAGAAAAGCTGGAGATGATCCAATCCGGAATCAGTATCGTGAAAATCGAGGTTATCAAATAATTTGAAATCAAAACGAGAAAATATAAAAAACCTTTTGATTTTTTCTTTTTTACAACTAATATTGAAATTTGTATTAAAGGGTCGCGAAAGTTCATTGAAGTTATAAATGGCTTGCGTTCAGCTTTTTTATTATCTATATTATTATGACAATTGGCTTCATTGAGAAATATTTACCCGATTGAAGTAAACATTTCCCAACTGCGGAGGAAGTGATATGAATAAGATGCGCACGTTTTTCGTCCTTCTAACGATTCTATTGGCGGCGACGGTTTTCGCGCAGGACATCGAGGATAACATGGGCGCTCGCCCCCTCGGTCTTGGACGCGCTTTCGTCGGTATCGCCGATGACGGCAACGCGCCGTTATGGAACCCAGCCGGAATGAGCTTCTACAAAGAACGTATCGTCAGCGGTATGTTCTCGAGGCTATACTGGGGCATCGATAACGACGCCATCGGTGAGGGGCAACTCGGTTATGTCCACCATTTCAGAAAGAGCGGAGATGTAGGTATTAACGCCGTTATGCTCTTTTCGAATCTCTGGCAGGAAACCCGTATCACGGCGAGCTATTCGCACAACATCGGACGCCACCTGAGCCTCGGTGTCAACGGAAGACTCCTCAGAAACGAGGTTCTTCAGAATAACATCACATACTCGGATCAGCCCGGGGCCTCTGATCACGGCATTATCAACCCGATTAACGACCCCTTCTTCGCCAATCACGGCTGGAACAAGATGGGATTCACCGGCGATGTAGGCCTTATGTATAGGCCTAACCGCCAGCTTGCTGTCGGACTTATGGCGGCAAATCTCACTCAGCCGGACATGAGTTTCGCGGGAATCGGCGAGACCGGTCAGATACCGATGAGCATCCGCGCCGGAGCAAGCTATTGGATCCACGATCAGATTCTTCCGGCGATGGACATCCAATATCTGATGAAAGAGGTCAACGGCGGCAATCAGATTCATCACTACAACGGCCTCGAATGGTGGTTCACCGGCAAAATGATGGCGCTTCGCGCGGGATACAACGCCAGCCTCGGCGGCGAGGGATACGATCCGACAGAATTAGCCTTCGGATTCACATACCGTAGCAAAAAAGCGCTCGATCTTCAGGTCGATTACGCCTTTATCTACCCGCTTTCGGAAGTTCGCGAAACCGGCGCTACGAGCCACAAAATCTCCGCAAGCCTTCGCTTCCTCCCACCGCCCGAGAAACTATATGACTTGGCTCTCAGAAGCACTAAAATGACGATCTACCCCCGCGACGCCCAAATCGGCGAGACGATTACAATCACTGCGGTGGTTGAAAACCTCGGCGAGCGTGCGGTAAATAGCTACAACGTTAGCCTTTACTATCAGGATAAAGACCACGGCTGGACACGCGCGACGAAACATGTTACGGTTGACGAGAAACTCGAAATCGGCGCCGAAAAGAAGATCGAATTCAAGTGGATCGCTCCCGACCGCGGTCATTATCAGCTTTTCGCCACTGTCGATGACGACGGCACCATGCTTCCGGCTATCAGAGGCCAAATCGACGAAATCGACGAGGAAAACAACACCGGCGCTATCGAAGTGGACGTTTTCGGACTCCCAAAGGGAACTATCGCTCCCGTGGAAAACACCCTCGAAATCAGCCAGGTTACACTCATCCGCGAAGAAGAACCGGTTATCCCGATTTTCTTCTTTAATCCCGGCGAAGACAGAGTCGAAGAAAGATTCCATAGGCTTCAGGAGATTCTCGGCGCAAGGCTTCGCGATAACCCAGACATCGATATCGATCTTTACGGATTCTACGATCCCGAATCCGACGGCGTTACCCCCGCTTTGGGCGACCGCCTCGCGGAAAACCGTGCAAAAGCTGTTAGAAGCGTTTTCATGCGTTTCGAGCAGATTGCCTCAGAAAGAATCCATGTTATAGACCCGCTCAAATATGACGCAAGCCGTTCGAGAGCCGGTTTGCCGACCGAACATCAACCGCAGGATGTTCCTTTGGCGATGGCTGAGAACCGTCGTGTGCAAATGGTTACCCGTGTCCGCGGTTTCGAGGAATGGAAGCCGGTCATTTTCTTCGACAAATCTTCCGATAGAGTCGAAGCCACAAGCCTTAGCGAACTTAGAACCCGCGCGGCTCAGATAAAAGAAATCATGGGTCGCAACCCCGAGGTCATATTCCAGATGGAAGGTTTCGTTAGTTCGGGCGAGGTCGCTAACCGTGCCAAAGAAGTCGATCTCTCCTTCGACAGAGCATTTAGGGTCAAACAGAGACTCAGCGAAATTCTCGGCGACGATTTCGTCCAGAAATACGGCAAGCAGTTGTTCATCAGAGGCAACACCGACACCTACGCCGACCGCGGTAAGGTCGAGGTCGCTATCGATGGCGAAGGCCTCATCTACAGGCCTCTCGAGGGCAGAATGGCCGCGAAAGGCTACGAACT
>Ga0334886_1000137_pt1 | contig 122468 bp, 89 predicted proteins | sample GraSluR1_MG_9_FD_207232 | JGI IMG/M metagenome (GOLD analysis project Ga0334886, IMG submission 207232) | Sludge microbial communities from methane-producing bioreactor in Wageningen University, Netherlands - Granular Sludge_27_06-R1 | ecosystem: Engineered > Bioreactor > Anaerobic >...
GCCATCATCTATCAGAGAGGGATGAAATATGAATTATTATGCAAAATGTAGTGCCAAAGAGTTTTTTAGGATCGGTATATCATTGTTAGGCAATAGGTTAAAAAATTGCACTGTAAAAGATCAGTTTTAATGAAGTTCTCAAGATAAAAAGCATTATCTGATAAGAGGGTTGAAGTTATTGATTCAGATTTGTTAGTTAAAACCGCTGCTCTTCTTTCTCTGATGAAGCGAGAATATTCATGAGTTCCCTTACATTCTCTTCCACACTCCGTGCATTATCGACGAGTGTCTTTTTGGCGTTACTACCGAGAGAGTCTCTTTTCTTTTCATTATGATAGAGTTGCAGGATATCTGCAGCCAGGCTTTCCTTAGTGGAGACGAGGATAGCATCGTTGTTCCGAAGCGCTTTTACCGATTGACGGCAGGAACTATGGTAAGAACCTATGACAATTGGCTTGGCGTAAAAAGCCGGTTCTAAGGGGTTATGTCCCCCAAAATCGCTGAAACTTCCCCCTACAACTGCGATATCGGCTGCGGCATAGGCTTTTGCCAGAATGTTCATGGAATCGATTATCAAGATGTTATACTTTTTGGTCAAACCGGTTAGGAGAGCATAGGGATGATCCTTGAATATGGTCGTCACCTGTTCGAGTCTTTTCAGATGCCGGGGAGCAATGATCACTTTCAAGTGGGGAATATTCTTCTCCAGTTCGGGCAACATTGACAGCAGCAGCTCTTCTTCACCCGGTCTGGAACTACCCCAGACCAGAACAAAATCACTCTTTTTAAGATTCCATTCTTTCCTTATCGACTGAGGGTCATAATCCTCAAGATGGAGGCAAAACTTGAGATTATGGGTATTATGAACATTCTTAAATCCGAGTTTCAGGAACCTTTGTTTATCTGATTCGGATTGAGCACCGGTAAAGACAACGCTGCGAAAGAGTTCTTTGATCATAAAAGAGAGCAATCTATATCTTTGGTAGGTTTTATCGGAGATCCTGCCGTTGATGAGACATAGCGGGATCCTTTTATTTCTTGCTGCATAGAACAGGGCAGGCCATAGTTCAGTTTCTATGATGACAATGATCTTCGGGTCTGTTTTTTTTATAAATCCGCTGATAAAAGGCAAGAAGTCGAGTGGAATGAGACTTATCATATCTAACTCTGGCAGTTCTTCCGCTCTTTTTTTTCCGGTGACAGTCATGGTCGTCAGCATTAATCTCTGGTCAGGAAAGTGTTTCTTGAATTCTGAAAGTAAAGGTCTCAGGGCATTTACTTCCCCCACAGAGGCACAGTGAAACCATACTGCTCCCTTCTCAGTATTTTTTTTTAGCCCGAACCGTTCCTTTAACTCCTTGAAAGGTAAGATAAAAAGAAGAAGAAGTGCTGCCGGGAACAGGAGAATGGCAGTGACGAGGGTATAGATCGTCATAAGCAGATGTATCATGAGATGGTTCTCTTTGCTGCTACTTCAGGAATAAGAATTTTTCCATTAAAATTCGTTTCTTCGAAAGATATTGTTCTCTTGCAGTTATTTTTATCAGGTAAACCCCACTCGTTCTGAGCCGAGGTTCCAGCAGTTCCCCGGAAAGGGTTATCTGATCCCCGTCAACAATGATATTTCTTTTCTGTAATAGTCTCTGTCCTTTCAGATTATAGATCTCCAGATCGGCAAAACCTGTATTCGTGATCTGCAGTTTGAGATCTCTGTTTTCACCTTTTCCGGGAGAGAAGGGATTGGGAAACACTTTCAGGAAGCCCGGCAGAGGGAGAAGGGTCTCGGTTGTGGAAGTATTAATGATCGTATGTTCAATAAAATCAAATCCGTTATCGCTGAACCTGATGACTCCGGAAGACCAGGAAGCCGGAAAGTCGGCAAGGAATTGAACGGAGGTAGAGTAATCAAAAGACTGCTGCAGAAATGGGATTACACTATTCGAATCTAACTCGATCTCACTGATTAGGGGAAAATGCTCGTTCTGATCAAAGTAATCAAGGCTGATAATGGTGTTTCCGTTATCCTGAGCGATATGAATATTCTCTATCTCGGGGAGATGATTAACGAACGGTACCAAGGTATAATTTGTCAGGAATATGGAGTGATAATTACCCTCATCCATAATGGTTATAGTTTGACCCAAATCTTCAATTTTCTGGGTTAAGGAGCTTACAAAGAGGGGTTCTTGCGGAGAATAAGAACCGGCAAAATCGTTATCATTCATCAGGTCGTCAAGCAGGCAGGAGAGGAAGAGAGCATTGGAATTATTGTCGATCTGGGTATTGATTGAACCGATCTGGGTCATCTCTTCTGTTGCGGCATTAATCTTGAATAATCCGGAAGTTACGAAGGGAGGTAGATTAACTGTATAGAGCAAGACATAGACATATTCAGGATCATCATATGATCCAAGCCATAGATTTATAGTATAAGAGTAAAAAGGTCCGAATAAACCATCACTGTCGGGGAAACCGCCCCCGAAGTTTTTTAGGGCGAAATATAACCTGTCGCCGGAGAAGAGCATCCTCTCTTCTGCAATATTCAAAAACAGAGGGAGGTCAGGATTCCGGGGATACTCGGAAAGCAGGCTCATCTCTTCTGCGGTTGCCGGTTGTTCGGCAGTGAAACCGGGGATAATGAAGATATTGTCCTGAGTTTCAATTCTGAAACTCAAGGGAAGATCGTCTGTATTGGTAAAGGGTATGATCCCTTGATAAGTACTGCCAAAGATGTTATTCAGAGAATTGGTATGCCAGCCGCCGTCGAGAAAAAAATCGACACTATGTACACTGTCTCCGTTTTCTATACTTTCATAACGGAGATGGATCTCATTTTCAGCAGTTTGTGAACTATTCCTAAGATTAGACCAATTCGCAGGCAGGAGATTATAGTTACAGAGCAGAACAGCAATAAAGAACATAACCTTTTTCATAATAAAACCTCACAACTCATTTGTAATAAATGAAACGTTAAAATTACCCTCAAAAAAGTCAAACAAATTGTGGATAATGCTCTTAAACAGCGATCTCAGAGCAAAAGACTGAGAGAGAGGGAATATGATAGATTTCTTAAACGAACCCTTGAGGAAATACCGGTTTCGGGAAGAACGTCTTCAGTAGTCGGGAATTCAATGAAGGGAATACCGAAATTCGTTCTGTAATCGAGGATAAAAGACCTTTTTGATATTGAAAATCCTATACCCCCTCCGAGAATAATGCCAAAATCAAACTGATCGATATTCTTCATTCTTTTGTCTATATCAAGCGGATAATCTTCGGTACCAGTCTCTACTGTACCGTCAATCTCGTAATGGGAATTGATCAAATAGGAAAAAGAAAAACCAGTTTGATAAAAAACGGTAAAGTTGTTGCGACGATAGTGATGCAGCAAAAGAAGCGTTGGAAACTCCAGATAATCTGTCTTGTAGGTAACATCCATCTCAATAGGTTGATCTGCGATCCCGATCACTTGAGACGATCCTTTGGTAGTGAATAGAAATTCCTGACTAACAGTTACAGCTTCGGAAACAGGAAAGTCAAAGGAGATACCACCGGTAAATCCCCAACGGATACCTTTTTCAACTTCATACTCATCATAGCCGTAATCAATTCCGTAATGCTGCGAGATATTCAGACCGCTCTTGACCCTGGGATGGAGGGTAAAACCTGCTAAGGAGAAAGAGAGGCAGGCAAGAATGATAATCAGGGAGAGAGTTCTCAAAGTAGTCATAAATTCATTGCTTTGATAATATAGTTGGCAATTTTTTTAGCAGAGAAACCGAATTTGTCATAAAGAGCTTCAGGAGAACCCGATTCCCCGAAGCAGTCAGCGATGGAGATCGTATGGAATTTAATCGGGCGCCGGAGAGAAAAATAGGTGGCAATGATTGAGGTCAAACCTCCGTTTGTCAGATGCTCTTCAATGACAAAAAGCGGTTTTTCAGAAGCCGCGATATAATCTAACATACTGGTATCTAACGGTTTAATAGTACTGAAATTAATCAGACTGAGATTCAATCCCTGTCCGGCAAGCAGAGTTGCTGCTTTGCTGACTTCACTTCCTATAACACTGTGGAAAATGATGATACCGTCATCTCCAGCGGAAAGCATTGCTGCTCTACCTGCTTCAAACTGATAATCCTCGCCGGTAATAATCTCGGTTGCTTCTCTTGCCAGTCTGATATAGACAGGTCCTTCAATCTCAGCTGCTGCTAAGGTCATCTGCCAGGCTTCATTAGCATCTACAGGGCAGAAGATCTTCAGATTAGGGAGCAGGTTCATCAGAGCAATGTCTTCGATAGCCTGATGACTGCCGCCGTCAGGTCCTACCGACAATCCTCCGTGTGATCCCACGATCTTTACATTGAGATTGGAATAAGAGACAGTGTTTCTTATCTGATCAAAAGCTCTTCCGGTAACAAAGGCTCCATAGGTAGTAACAAAAGGTATCTTACCGCTAAGACTCAGGCCGGCAGCTACTCCTGTCATGTTCTGTTCAGCAATACCGACATCAATGAATCGTTCGGGGTATCTGTCAGCAAACCAGTTGGAACGGGTAGAAGCAGCTAAATCGGCATCAAGGACAACAATCTTCGGATTAGATTCTCCCAGAGCAAGGAGCGCTTTACCATAACCGTCTCTGACCGGAAAGAGTTCACCTTTGACAAAGGGAAGCTTCATTCTAACTCCCGGAGGGCTAACTCAAATTCTTCCGCATTCGGAGCCTTACCATGCCAGTCCCTTTCGTTCTCCATGAAGGAAACACCCTTGCCTTTGACAGTTCTGGCGATAATGACTGACGGTTGAGGTGTCTTTTTAGCTCGCTTAACGCTGCTAATGATCTCGGAAAAAGAGTGACCGTTGATCTCCTGAACATCCCAACCAAAAGCTTGCCATTTCAGGGCCAATGGTTCTAAAGCCATAACGGTTTCGGTTTTACCGTCAATTTGCAGATTGTTCCGGTCAATGAAGGCGATTAGATTGTGCAGATGATAATGAGAAGCAAACATCGCAGCTTCCCAAACCTGTCCTTCGTCAAGTTCACCGTCACCCATCAGAGTGTAGATATGATTCTTGTGCTGATTATCTCTCTCACCCCAGGCGAGACCACAAGCTATTGATAATCCCTGTCCTAAGGAACCGGTCGAGACTTCAACTCCCGGACATTTTAAAGAATGGGGGTGTCCCTGGAGAGGCGAATCGAGTTTCCGAAAGCCCGACAACCACTCTTCGGGAAAATAACCTGACTCTTGCAATAAGGCATATAGTAGGGGAGCAGCATGACCCTTGGAGAGGATAAACCTGTCTCTTAACGGGTCTTTAGCTTTCTCCGGATTGTGGACTAACAGATGAAAAAAAAGTGCGGTTCCGATTTCTACTCCCGAGAGAGATCCTCCCGGATGACCGGAACCGGCTCTGTGGATTATCTCAATTATTATCCGTCTAATCCGTTTGGCAATAGACGATAAATGAGAAAAATCTTCTTTCATTATCGTAATTTCTTCTTATGACGATTCTTTCTCAGTCTTTTCTTTCTCTTATGCTTTGATATTTTAGCTCGTTTTCGTTTTCTTCCGCAGGGCATTAACTCTCCTTATTATTTTTTTTCTATCTTTTTAGGATCGATTTTAAAAACCTCTTCCTTGATCGCTCTTGTATATTTAAAGGTTGGAACTACTCGTTCGGGAACAGGTACAGTATCTCCGGTCTTCGGGTTTCTTCCATTCCGTGGTTTCCGTACTTTCAGATTAAAAGTTCCGAATCCTCTTAACTCAATATGATTACCTTTGATCAGGCTATCTTTTAATGCTTCTAAAAAAGAATCTACGATCACTGCCGTGTCCTTTCTCAGTATTCCCGTTTCTTGAGAGATTCTTTTTACTAACTCAGCCTTAGTCATTACGATAACACTCCATAATAGTTTTTAGTTAAGTTTTTTGTAACTGATTATTTGTCAAGCATATTGTAGCAGTTAACAGAGCTGAAGGTACAATTTCTTGACTATGTTTACTTTTCTTCTCCGGAATTAATTATCTTTATCCAAGAGCAGGAATCTCCACTTTGAACAGAGAATGATAATGCTCTGTTCACAATTCTTTGCGATCAGAACACTTAAATGAATAACTCCTCACTCTATCCCTTATACTTTGGTTCCCATTTCAGTGTTGGTTCTTCAAAATTCAGATTCCATAAATATTTCTCAATCTTCTCCTTTAAGGAAGAGTCTATCGTTCTCTTGACAGGATAGATACCAGCATTTAAAATCCTGTTGAGCAGTATCTTTGCTGCGGCAATAGGGGTCTTTAAACCCTCAATAGAGATGTTCTTATAATGGTCAGCAGGAGTATGAATGTTGAATGACCCTTTTCCTCCGAAACGAGCAATACTTAGACCGGGTAATTCTAACCTGGTAAAGGGCATCTGGTCACTGCTATAGATATCAAGAGAGTGGGAAAGGCAGTGATCGGCTTCATTCAGTATCCCTTCGGAATATCCAAGTAATTCCTTCGATCCGGTAACGATTACTCTGTTCATGCCGACAGGATCACCTGACACGTCGATATTCAGAACCAGAGATCCTTCTTTTTTGACTTCCTCTTCGTGGGCTGACACATAATGCTGGCTTCCGAGCAGACCGAGTTCTTCTCCTGAAAAAAAGATCAATCTGAGGTTTCTTTTCGGTTTGTGGTTAACGAAATGCTCAGCTACACTTAGAAGAGAGACAGTTCCACCGGCATTATCGGAAGCTCCGGCAGTACGGGCAACGCTGTCATAATGGGCAACCAGATAGGTTAGATTTTTATCGGGTTCGCTCCCTTTGATATCTACGATAAGATTTGCTGCCGTTTTTCTGGAGACTTGTTGAGTCATCTCCAAGAGGGCTTTCTTCCCTTTTATTTTACTCAATTTGACCCCGTTTTCGTAACTGATGGTGGCAGAGTTAATTATCCCGTCCTGAAAAGTCTTCTGCCGGTGTGAGGAACTGGGGGCTTCTCTACAGGGAGGACCAATAGCGATAAAGGCAGCTAATTCCTGTTCTTTTAGCGCTTCCTGGATAGTTCTGGAGTAACCGTTAGAGATTACGATCTTGCCCTTATACATTCCCTTATTCTGTTTCAAAATCTCGGCATTTTCCAGAAAGACAAGTTCAGCTTCCACCCGGCAATCCGTATTCAACCCATAAGGGAAGACTTCGAAGGAACTATCACCGACCTTAAGAACCCCTTTCCCGGTTGCAAAGGTTGTTAACTCAAACTCTTCTTTTCGGCATTTCAACCCTAAAGTATTGAGATGCTCAGAGATAATAGCGGCAGCTCTTCTCTCGTTTTCACTGCCGGCTAACCTTTCAAAGTTTAGTTCTTTGATTATTTGATACGGATTTATAACCATCTTCGGTCACCTATTCCTTGCTAATTGTGAAAATTTCTTCCGGTAACTCGATATTGAATTTCACCTCGTTGAAAACATCCTCAGAGAGTATGATCCCTGTCTCATCTTTGGTTACAATCTTAACCGGATAGATGATACCGTCAACTGTCTCATATTCCTCATAGATCCGGTAGATGGTCATCAAGCCTTTATCAGGTCTGATCGTTTCCTGTACTGTCTGATAGGGAAGCATTGTTTCTTTATCGAGAAACAACAAGAACTGATTATATTCGTCATTAAAAGAGAGAATATAGAAATCTTTATCGGCTAACCTCTTCTCTTCCACAAAATAGACATCAAACATTTCCCGGTAATTTTTTGCCAGATTTACCGGGTTGGAATTGATATGGTTTCGCAATTCATCTGCTAATTCCGGAGGTAAAGCCATTTCTCCGCCAGGAAAGACCAATTTTGTTGCTCCCTGGTTATAGGTCATTGTCAATGGTCCCCGCGGAGTTTTTATCATCTGTGTAATCTTGTCAGGATAAGCTATATAGGCAGTGGTCTCAACTGTCGAGCTACCCTCTTCGCGGTATTCTGTTGATACTCCCGACAACTTAATATTGGAAATATCTGAAACATCGCCCATTTTCTTCAGGTACTCATCGAATAATGCTTCTCCCAGCTGAACTCTCTGCGGAGAAGGTTTTGTAATGTCTTGCTGCGGCCGGGGGATACTTATATCTATGATATTTACTTCTCCCAGATTTAACTCAGAAAGAGGTTTTTCGAATTCTTTATCATTTCCTACTGCTAAGACCACGAAATGTTCGGGATAGAGATAGTCATTAGACAGGCGGTGGATATCTGCAACCGTAACCTGATTAACCTTGTCTCTTACCTGTTCTAAAAAATCAATCGGGTAGTCCCAGAATTTGTAGTTCAGCTGTCTGTTTACTATTGCTTCCGGGCTGTCATAATTAAAGACAAAGGAATTGAGGAAACTCTCTTTGGCTAATCTTAGTTCATCTTCCGTAATATATTCTTCTTGCAGGATAGTAATCTCATCGATCAGTGCTTCAATTGCTGCTATTGTTCTATCTGCTACCGTTTGGGACATAAGATAAAAAACACCGGGAAAATCATAATAAACCGAATAGTAAGCTTGCGGTGCATAAGCGAGACCTAACTGGTTACGGATCCTCTGATAGATTCTGCCACTGAAACCTCCTCCCAGAACACTGTTCAAGACAAGCATGGGAACATAATCAGGATGCCTCTGGGTCATTTCGGTAAGATGACCAATGGCGATCCAGCTCTGCTGCGCATCTTCTCTCTGTATTAGATTGACTGAAGATTGATGGTTTACCTGAAATATTTCAGGTTCCGGAAAGGTAAAACTCTCTTTCTTCCAGTTTCCCAGAGTGTTATTCAGTTTTTTTTGCATTTCCTTCACTTTGAAATCACCGACTATGGAGATCGAGATATTCTGCGGGCGGAAAAATGTTTCATGATAAGTAATCAGATCAGCCTGATCGATGTTGGCAATTGTTTCATATTTATAAGTTCTGGCATAAGGATTATCTTCCCCAAACAACAGTTTCATGAATTCTCTTCCGGTTATAGAAGAGATGTCATCGTTACGGCGGGCAATTTGGGTATTCATACTCATCTTGGCTCTCTGCAGACTCTCCTCGTTAAACGTGGGATTGCGCAGGACATCGTTGAGTATAGACAGAGCAGTGTCAATGTCCTCTGCCAAAAAGCTCATGTTTATTCTGATAGAATGGATCCTACCGCTGGCAGTCATCGAGATGGCCATGTCATCGAGCAACCTGTTCAATTCATCGGAAGAATAGTTAGCAGTACCCCCTGTTCGCAACAGATCGCTCAATATTTCTACTTTGCCAATCTGATCGGGTTCTTCAAAATAGGAACCACCTTTTACCAGAACTGCCAGAGAAATTGTCGGGAAATCATGATTTTCAGAGAGTAAAAATGATATCCCGTTTTTCAGTTTATATTCCGTCACTTCCGGTAATCTGATCGGAGCCAGTTCGGGAAACTCTATATCAAATCTTGCTTCTGCGTCATCACGGTCAGAGAGGCTGGGAGTGTACGATAAATCAGAGACTGTATCGGCAGTAAATATCCTTCCGGGAATGAACAGTAAAGCCAGAACAGCCAAAGCAAGCAGCAGGGAATGGGAGTGTTGAATTACTTTAGTTTTATTTTTCGTTATCATATTTACCTCTCTTTCGGTTGCAGTACACCGACTGTTCTGTTTGCCGGAACAATAGCTTCCTGCATAACTCTCATGATATCTTCTCTGGTCACACTTTCGATCATCTCGATTTCTCTGAAGAGTTCAGTGTAGTCTCCGAAAAGTGATTCATAGTAGGCTAACTGGATGGAGAGCCCTAAACCGGATTTAAGCCGGTCAATGGATCTTTTCAAGGCTCTTCGCTTCACCCCCCCTAATTCTTCAAGGGTAACATACTCTCTCTGCATAATCTCTATCTGTCTGTCAATCTCATCAAGGCAGTCAGTGGTCTCAACTCCCTGCATTGGAACTGCGGCAATAACGAATAGATTATCATAAACCCTTCCCGGAGCTCCGGCATAACTGATTGAATAAGCAGCTAAATTTTTCTCCTCAACAAGAGATCTGTGCAGTCTCGAAGAGCGTCCCTGTCCCAGAATATCAGCAATAACAGAAAATACAGGTGCATCCGGATGAGTAGCTGCCGGAGCCTGGTATCCGATCATAATGTAGGGCTGGGCAAGATCCTCATAAGAAAAATAGCGTTCTTCTCTTTGTTCGGGTTCTGAAAAGGAGACGGGAGTATTCTTCGTTCCGGACGGTATTGCTGTGAAGTATTTGTTGGCAAGCTGCAAAACATTTTGCGGCTCAACATCTCCGACCACGGCAAAGACCAGATTCCGGGCACCGTAATATCTATCGAAATACTCTCGCAAATCTGCCTCTTTCAATGATCTGATATCTTCTTCTTCTCCAATCAGAGTCGTACGATAGGGATTATTGACAAATGCCTCTTTCATGAAACGATTGGAGAAACGATAAAGAGGTGAGCCTTCATACATTCTTTTTTCTTCCTGAATGACATCCCTTTCCGGGTAAAGCTGACGGAAAACAGGATATGTAAAGCGATCGGCTTCCATGATCATCCAAAGCTCAAGCTTATTGGAGGGGAGACTGACCGTGTACATTGTTAAATCATAGCTTGTGCCGGCATTGAGATTTTTGCTTCCGTTCAGATTCAATATTCTGGAGAATTCGTTATCAACAGCATACTGATTAGCAGTTTCCACCGCCTGTTCCAGTTCCTGTTCCAGACGAAGCAGTTTATCGCTGTCCGCTTTATCTTCTTTTTCTCTTTCTTCCAGTATTTCATCGAAGATGCGATGACATTCCTCTAAGGCAGTCTTCTCCGCTTCATAATCTGTTGTTCCGATCGTTCTTGTCCCCTTAAAAGCCATATGCTCCAGGTAATGGGATATTCCGGTAATACCGGGCTCCTCTCGGACAGCACCGACGTCAACTAATGTTACACAATTAACGATAGGAACATTAGTCCGCGGCAGAACGAGAAGAGTAGCACCATTATCCAGGGTAAAACGATGAACATCCTCTTCAATATTGCTGAAACTCTGAGCTGATAACAGCAGCACTAAAGTAGATAGCAGTACTGTTAAGAGAGTCTTCTTAACCATTTTATAACTCCTTAATCTTATTATTAAAACTTCATTTATCTTGATTTTCTCTTTTCAGAATTCGTGTCCAGGTGTCCTTTAGAGAAACTATCCGGTTGAAGACAGGTTTCCCCGGCTCCGAAGATTCAGGGTCAACAAAGAAGTATCCCTGCCTTTCGAACTGATACCTCGTCTCTCCGGCCGCCTCTTGTAACATTGGTTCAAGCCGGCAAATATTGAGTTGCCTGAAAGAGTCGGGATTGATCTGATCCCGGAAGTCGATGTTTTCCTCTCCTCCCGGATTTGGGACAGTGAACAGATGTTCATAGAGACGGACGGTAGCCGGAAAACTCTCTTTTACCGTAACCCAGTGCAGAGTAGCTTTGACTTTTCTGTTATCGGGGGCAGAACCTCCCTTTGTTTCAGGATCATAAGTGCAGTGAAGCTCGAGGATCTCTCCGGTTTTATCATCCTTGATTACCTGTTCACATCTGATAAAATAGGCATAGCGAAGTCTGACTTCCTTACCGGGAGATAAGCGGTAAAACTTTTTGGGAGGGTCTTCCATAAAGTCATCCCTTTCGATATATAATTCCCGGGAAAAGGGGATCTTTCTCTTACCGGTCTCCGGTTTTTCCGGATTGTTAATCGCATCCAGATACTCGGTTTCATCGTGGGGATAGTTGGTAATAATCAGTTTCAAAGGGTTAAGGACTGCCATTGCCCTCGGAGCCTCTCTGTTCAGCTCTTCCCGGAGACAATGTTCAAGCAGGGCAATATCAACGACACTTTCATTTTTCGCTACTCCGATCCTTTCGGAGAATTTTCTGATTGAAGATGGAGTGTAACCTCGTCTTCTATAGCCAGCAATAGTTGGCATCCTCGGGTCATCCCAACCGGTAACGAACTTCTCCTCCACCAGAGAAAGAAGCTTTCGCTTGCTCATTACCGTGTAATTGAGATTCAATCTGGCAAATTCAAGCTGCTGCGGATGATGCTTTACCGGCAGATTATCAAGAAACCAATCGTAGAGTTCTCTGTTGTTATCGAACTCTAGTGTACAGATGGAATGAGTAATACCTTCGATAGAGTCTGATAAACAATGAGCAAAATCATACATCGGGTAGATACTCCACCGGTCTCCTGTCCGGTAATGGTGGGCTTTTCTGATCCGGTAAATGAGAGGGTCACGCATCTTCATGTTCGGAGATGCCATATCGATCTTTGCCCGTAAAACATAACTCCCGTCAGGAAACTCGCCTGCTTTCATTTTTCTCAGCAGTTCCAGATTTTCTTCTACCGGTCTTTCGCGGTAAGGACTCTCTTTGCCCGCTTCTTTAACGGTGCCGCGATATTTTCTGATCTCCTCTTCACTCAAAGCGCAGACATAAGCTTTTCCCTCTTTGACCAGACATTCTGCATATTCATAGAACTTGTCGAAATAATCGGAGGCAAAAAAGAGTCTCTCCTGCCAGTCAAAACCGAGCCAATGGATATCATTTTTGATGGAATCGACATATTCGGGACTCTCAGTTTGGGGATTCGTATCGTCAAAACGTAGATTACAGAGTCCTTTGTATTCTGCTGCGAACCCGAAATTCAAACAGATAGATTTGGCATGACCAATATGAAGATAGCCGTTTGGTTCCGGCGGGAAACGCGTATGTACTCTCCCTTCATGTTTATTACTCTTCAGATCATCTTCAATGATATTCTTAATGAAATTCGGGGGTGTTTTATAGTCTGAAGCAGCGTCATGATCCTTTTTTGTTTCTTCTTTGTTATTAGTTATATTCTCTTTCATCTTTTCTCCTGTCGTTAGATAGAAAAACAGTACTCTCACCGGATTGTTTCATAATTAGCAGAAGCTCACAGCGAAGCTTCATTGTTGATTCGCTTTCTTTAATCGTTTGATAAACTCATCTTTGCCCAAGATATTGAAAAGTGCCGGGATATTCGGACCGTGTGGTTTTCCGAACAAGCAGAGTCGTAAAGGGAAATACAGATCTTTCCCTTTTATTTTGAGCTCTTCCGTAGTCTGTTTAATTAGTTGTTCAATTGTTTCTTCGGTAACTTCCGGTTGTTTCGCCAGTTCCTGGAGCCAATAGGAATACAATTTCCGGGCATTCTCACTTTTAAGAAGCTGCAGGTCTTCATTGCTGTATTCCAACTCTTCATAAAACATCTTAGTTTGCTCGATTATTTCAGGCAGGAGAGTAATTCTCTCCCGGGCAAATTCAATAACTTTTTTGAACTTTGTCTTGTCGCTGAGATCATATCCTGCCTTCAAATAGTAATCCCTAACCCGGTCGGCAAGATCATCCAAATCCATATTTCTCAGATAATGACCATTCATCCATTTCAGTTTTTCCAGATCGAAAACAGCCCCTGATTTTGTAATCCTTTTCAAGCTGAAAACCTGTTCTAACTCCTGCAGGGAAAAGATCTCCCGATCACTGGAATCATGCCAGCCCAATAAGGCAACGAAATTTATAAGTGCTTCCGGCAAGAAGCCCTTCTCCAAAAAATCCTCGACTGCGACATCTCCCTGCCTCTTACTTAACTTACTCTTGTCGGGATTAAGAAGCAAAGGGAGATGGGCGTATTCAGGTTTTTCCCATCCGAACGCTTCATAGAGGAAGATGTGTTTCGGGGTACTGCTTAGCCATTCTTCACCCCGGATAACATGACTTATCTCCATTAGATGGTCATCGATCACGTTAGCCAGATGGTAAGTAGGATAACCATCCGATTTGATCAGTATCTGATCATCAACCATATCCCAGGGAAAGGCAACTTCTTCTCTGATCAGATCAAAAAATCTGATCGTACCGGTTTCCGGCAGCTTTGCTCTGATGACACAGGATTCTCCGTTTTCTAATCTCTTTTGCACTTCTGCGGGAGGCAGGCTTCGGCATCTGCCGTCGTATCTGATCATCTCTTTTTCCTCTCTCTGTTTATCCCGCATTTCGCTCAGAGTTTCCGGGGTACAGAAACAGTAATAAGCCTTATCTTCTGCAAGCAGCTGTTGAGCACGACGGTGGTATATCTCGTTCCGCTGTGACTGGAAATAAGGACCAAAATTACCCTCTTTATCAGGTCCTTCATCATAAGTTATCCCAATTTGCTTTAATGTCCGCAGCAGACTCTCTGTTGCTCCTTCGATATAGCGGCTCCGATCAGTATCTTCTATTCTTAAAATAAAGGAACCTCCGTTTTTTTGGGCAAAAAGATAATTATATAATGCTGTTCGCAATCCACCGACGTGTAGATATCCGGTAGGACTGGGAGCAAATCTCACTCTGACGAATTTGTTCATTCCATACCTCCCTGTTGTTGACAATATTTTCAAGTTTTATTTTTCCTATGTAGTGTCAATGATTTAGTTAGTCCCGATTCTCTGACAGAACCTAAACCGGATTATCTCTATTCCTCTTGGAAAGGGTTACAGACGAAGGTGTTCAAATCAGGTTGCTGACTTCGTAGAGGGAGTGAGAGCGTTAATATTTCGTGCTCCGTTATCACTAATAATCTGAGATAAAAATATATTGACTTATTATCTCAGTTTTTTGTACTCTATTCGAAGTGAATTCGAGAGATAAGTAGTATAATTTTCAAACAATGAATATAGGAGAATCATTATGAAACACGCAGGTATTTTTTTAATCACGGTTATTATTCTTGTCTGGAGCTCCTTGATGCTTTCAGCTCCGTCCGATCTTGAAAAATTCCAGGCTAATTCCGGTACTTTGTCAACGCTGCAGGAGAGAACTGAGTATTTTGTTGATTTTGAAGGAGATGGCGAAACCAAAACGAGTTATACCGCCGGTACGGTTAGTTTGAGTGGAAAAGATTGGCTTTTGGACAACATATTAATAGGGACACACGATAACGATCTGAAATTTGGTGACAGATCAGCCAGGTTCAGACATCAGACGGCATTGGCTGCTACGATGACCATGCTGGAGGATAAAGTAAATGGCCTGGGGACGTTATCTTTTTATTATTCCCGGTCTAACTTTTCTAACGATGGGGCACCGGATGCACCGGTTATTGTGGTTGAATATAGTACTAATCAGGGTGATGACTGGGTTCAGATCGGAACTGATATCAACCTTGATGGTGTTAATGATCTGACCTTATATTCCAACACGGTCAATGTCGAAGGGAATGTGAGGATCAGATTTCGCAGTATTTCCGGTAGTGACGGGAGAAGATTCAACATTGACGACATTTTGCTAACCGATCATGGAGATGATCAAGCCGTAGCAATGCCCACTTTCGATCCCCCGGGAAGCTCTTATTTCGGTACGGTAATGGTCACGATATCGACCACTACTCCGGATGCTACAATTTACTATACTACTGATGAGAGTGAACCTACGGAAGATTCCTTCCTCTTTGCAGATCCTATCGAGGTAGATGAATCAATGGTCATCAAAGCACGCGGATATGCAGCAGGCTTTAATCCCAGTTTAGTATCGACAGCAAATTACACGATAATAACTCCGGTTGAAGTTACTGATGTAGCTGCTCTGCGAAGCAGTCCTCAGGATGATACAGTTTACCATTTATCGAATGAGGTGATTTTGACCTTCCAGCAATCGTTTCGCAGCCAGAAGTATATCCAGGATAATACTGCCGGGATATTGATTGATGATAATTCCGGGATCATAACGACAGATTATGAGGTTTATGACGGCATAACAGGTTTGATGGGTACTTTGAGTACTTACGGTAATATGGTGCAGTTCGTTCCGGTTCAGGATCCCGGGGCTGCTTCTTCGGAAAACAATCAGGTTCTTCCCCTTACTATTACGTTAGCAGATTACATTGATAATTTCATGGATTATCAATCGAGACTGGTGAAGATCAATAATGTCAGTTTCACGACTGCAGACGGGACTGCCCAGTTTTCTACCGGACAGGTATATCCCATCAGTGATGGAACCCTAACCATTGATTTCCGGACTACTTTCTATGATGCAGATTATATTGGAGAGATAATTCCGATTGAAAGTATCTCTCTGCAGGGATTGCCTAATTCCCGGTCTGAAGGTGATTTTATTACTGCCCGGAGTTTAGCTGATTTTCTTCCGGCATCAGGGGATATTGATCTGATCATCCAGCCTCAAATGGTTAACTTCGGAGAGATTGTTGTCAATGAGGTATCCGAACCGGTGAACATTACCCTGACCAACAACGGCAGCATTAACATAACCTTAGTTGATCTCTTATTAGATGGAGATGATACCGCTGATTTCATTCTGGAAGATATCAATGACTATCCTTTGGTTCTAACTCCGCAGGAAGAGATTGATTTCAATGTCTCTTATTCTCCTACTGAAGAGGGATTAAGCAGTGCTTTCGTTGAGATCGAGGTGACCGATAATGACAATGTAGTCTTTTATGAAGTATCTCTCAGCGGCAATGGTGTATTATTGAATCCACCCCAGAATGTCGCTGCTGAGATCATTAACTGGCACGATGTTGAGATTACCTGGGAGAGCCCTCAAACTCAAGGAAACAGACAGACGAGAGAGTTACTGGGTTATGATGTCTATAGGAATGATTTTCTGATCAGCCCCGATACACCATTACCTCCATCAGTCACAGCATACGTGGATTTAGAGGTACCTGCCGGACTCCATGAATACTATGTCAGGGCTCTATACAGTACCACCTGTGCTGGTTCTGATACAGTGGAAGTTTCCATTACAGAATCTGTCGGTCTTGTAGGAATGAACCCCGAACCGGGGAGTTATCAAAGTGAAGTTACAGTTACTCTTTCTGTTCAAAGTGATGACTGGGACGGAGTAATCTTCTACACTTTAGACGGAACTGAACCAAACGATGAGTCTTTGGTCTATGATAATCCCATTTATATCACGGAAACCTTAACCATTAAAGCCAGAGCTTACGAGTTTGGAGCGGTAACCGGAGAAGTTTCGAGTGGGGAATACCTCATAGTGGTTTCGACGGACGACGGATCTTTAGCTCCTTTAACAACAATTCTCAGACAGAATTATCCTAATCCTTTCAATCCTGAGACTGTTATCAGTTTCTCTCTGAAGGAAGATGACCGGGTTAGAATCTCAGTATATAATATCAGAGGGGAGAGGATCTATACACTTCTGGATAGCAATCTGGAAGCAGGAGAGCATAGCTTGTTGTGGGAAGGAAAGGATGATCAGGGAAGGGTAATGCCGACCGGTGTCTATTTCTACCGGATGGAGACTTCGAAGGAGAGTTTAAGCAAGAAAATGCTGCTGATAAAATAAAAGCATACAGCTTCTTAAGAGTAAATTCCGGAGTATCTGTTAAAAGAAGCTCAGGGAAGGTATTGATAAAGTAATTGGCAAGGTTATTGCTTGCAGTTAGTTTAGCAGAATAAACAGAGAGATAATAGATCACGGAGGTTATTATGAAAGGTGTATTAATTGCCTTAATACTATGTCTGCTTACCGGATTTGTCTATGCGGAGTGGACGATAGTGGCATCATATCCAATTACCGGTAAAGCATCAGGTTTAGCTTATGACGGTACATATCTTTACTTTGGTATTTACGGGGCTGACGGAGGAAGGATTTTTCAGTTTGACCCTGTGACCGGGCAGGAGACTTTGCTGTTCAACAATCCCAACTTATCCGACAGTTACGGATTAACTTATGACGGACAGAATCTCTGGACTATCGATAGAGTAGCTCCGAGTTCAACACCTGCTTACGCCTTGAAACTCGATATGACGGGTAATATCATCTCCCAGTTTGATCTGCCTGATTTCTATATGTCGGGAATAGCCTATGATGACGGGGATTTTTGGGTGATGACCTATTATCCCGATCCCGGAGTAGTCTATAAAGTTACCGATACAGGAACGATCCTTCAACAGTTTACACCACCGGAAGACCAACCTTGGGATATCTGTCTGCAGGGAGATGACCTTTGGATAGTTGATTATTGGGAATATACGATCCACAGAGTAGATCAGACCGGTACTATTTTAGAAGCTCAAATGTCGGAGATCCAAAGACCGGCAGGAATTGTCCATGACGGGCAGTATCTCTGGTATCTGGCAGGAGCACTCGGGCAGCCGAGTACACTCTATAAAGTTGATCTTGGCGGGACAGGAACTCCGGTTATTAACGTTACTTATAATGACTATGATTTTGGGAATGTACTGATAGATGATACCGTATCAGCCGATATAACAGTATCAAACAGCGGTACGGGTGATTTAGTCATCAGCGATATCTCATTCTTTTCCGACATCTTTGCCACAGATGCTCTCTTTCCGATTACTCTGGAACCGACTCAAACAGCGGTTGTGTCCTATACTTTTACCCCCGACAACTGGGGTGAGTTTATTGACGTTATGACAATTCACTCCAATGACCCGATTACTCCTGCCAAAGAGGTTGATGTAGCAGGATACGGAGTATTTCCGGAAGCCCATATTGCTGCAGTACCTGATAATTATGACTATGGCATGGTTAGAGCAGGTGCTGATACAGGAAGATTTTTCACGATCAGCAATCAGGGTATGACTGATCTGCAGATCAGTAACCTTAGCTTCTCGGAACAGAGCTTCTTTATCGATGACACGGTGGAATTTCCGATTACCCTAACAACACGGGAAGAGTATGAACTGAGGATCTGGTTTCATCCTGGAGGTGCCGGTCAGATCACCTCTACAGCTACATTCAGCAGTAACGATCCTTCAAATCCCCAGTATGATGTAACCCTGGTGGGAACCGGTCAGACCGCCGATCTAACCATAGGAACGCAGCTTTGGAGCTATCAGATAGAAGGAACAACTTTTACCAATATCCGGGCGATAAAACCGATTGAAGATATCTGGGGTAATGGCTTAAATGACGTTATAATCTGTGGTGAAGATAATTATGTCAGAGCTTTCAATGGAAATTCCTCTGGTCTTGGTGACGTCATCTGGGAACAGCATATCCCTTCCGGAGCTGTCTATTCGTACCGCGGATTGACGATAGCCGGAGATTTGAACGGAGACGGTTACGATGATGTCGTTGTCGGGACAACCGGGGGAGACCGTTCGGTTAGAGCTTATTCCGGGAAAACCGGTACTCAGCTCTGGCAGTTCAATACTAATAATTACGGAAGCGGCGGCTGGGTTTATCAGGTAGATGCCCGGTTTGATTACAATAATGATGGAGTTGCAGACGTTCTTGCCGCTACCGGAGATGATGTTAACGGATTAGGTCCGAAACGAATCTTTTTGATCAACGGAGCAAACGGAACCTTGATCTGGGAGAGATATGCTATGGGACCGGCTTTTTCTGTGATAGGAATAAACGATTTCAATGGCGATGGTATTCCTGATGTACTCGCCGGCACCTCGAATGAATCTGAGACCCAAGCTTCGGTCTTTGGTATCAATGGAGCAAACGGCAATATCTTATGGTCATTCCAGCCTGCCGGAAGCTCTGTCTGGGCTTTAGCCCAAATTGACGATCTAACTGATAATGGAATCCCTGATGTCATGGTAGGTTCTTTTATGGGCGGAGGGAATTACTATGCCCTCAATGCCACGAACGGAGAAGTAATCTGGTCAGGTTCTACCGGTGCTACGCTGGTTATGGATTTTAAGGTGTTAGGTGATGTAAACGGAAACGGTTATAATGATATTGCTGTCGGTCATACTTCAGCACATGCTGCTGTCATTGGAGGTTCTGACGGTCAGTATGTCTGGTCACAAGGGCTTGCCGACAATGCCTGGAATATTGATAATGCCGGTGATCTCACCGGGAACGGGATCAACGATCTGGTTGTCGGCACACTCTATCAGAGTAATTATGCCTACTTTATCGACAGTACAGACGGGGAAATCCTCGCTTCCATTCCGACCGGAACACCTGTCGATGCGATCGGAACGATTGGAGATGTTACCGGTGACAATTCCCGGGAGATGATAGTCGGAGGCAGAAACGGTATCATCCGCTGTCATTCGGGCGGACCGGTAGCTGATCAGGAACCGGGTTATATTGAAGGTAATATTGAGATTAGTGAAGGACCGGGAGATGTAACTGAAGTTGAGGTTTCCGCTAATGGAACAACTGTGAATCCCAATGAAGACGGTGATTATTTTCTTGCTTTACCACCGGGTACTTATACGGTAACAGCTACACTTGTGGGTTATATTGCCGATCCGGTAACGAATGTAGCCGTTGTAGCTAATGAAGTGACAGCGGGAGTTGATATTCAGTTGGAGTTGTTACCTCTTACCGCACCGGCAGATCTTATCGTCGATGTCCAGACCGGAGTGTTAAATTGGGAGATGCCAGATTCAGAGCATGATTATTATCCTCTGCACTACAATGTATATCTCGATGACAACTTCATTGATGATACGGAAGAATTGACCTATACCTTGGAGGATTTAACACCTGAGGTTACCTATATAGCAGGAGTTTCAGCAGTTTACCCTACCGGAGAATCTGAACTGACTACTATTGAGTTCACCTTCGAAGGGGTAGATACGGATGATGATCTCTTGCCGCTCGTTACCAAGGTTCATGGAAACTATCCCAATCCCTTCAATCCGGAAACCAGGATCCTTTTTTCCTTAGAATCTCCCTCTCAGGTTATTCTTGATATCTTCAATATTAAAGGCGAAAGAGTAAGAAGACTGGTCAATGAAAAGCTGGAGAGAGGCAATCACAGCAGGGTCTGGAACGGTGAAAACGAAACAGGGAAACGCCAGGCAAGCGGGATATATTTCTACCGGTTTAAGACGGCAGATCATAGTGAAACCGGGAAAATGTTGATGTTGAAGTAACAACGGAGAGAAAATTTTCACAATTAGTGATGATCCGTGTTTTATCGCCTATCAGAGAAAAACGGCGGGAATTTTCCCGCCGTTTTTCTTTTTACTCCCAAAGGGGATAATTCTTACTGTTCAAATAACTTCAACGAATCAAAGGTTTATTTCTCGTAAGAGAAGACGATACCGCTGTTAGGAAAGATCCATTCTTCGTTACCGGTTTTCACTTTTATAGTCTTTTCCTTCTTCGCTATCACCGGATATTTACTCTGCCCGGATAATATGCTGACCACTTCAATTTCACCGATATCTGTTTCGGAATAAGCAAAGCTGATCTCTACTCCCTGGGTGATCTCGGTGATATAGACGGTGAGTTGGTGTGATTTTTTCGGATAATATGTCTTGGTTGCTATCGAGAAATCGACCTCTTGTCCGACCAGATCCTGTAAGCCGGCATGACTGCATTTTATTTCCATACAACCGTTTCTAACTTCTCTTTCATGATTAAGGTTGATACTGTTTATGCTGACAGTTGTTACTTCGAAAGATCCGGAGGAGAGGCTGAAGTTCTCGTCCAGAAGCCAGCGGTACTCTACATCACGGCGGCGGAAATAGACCTCCAGGTCTTCATAACGGTTTGCGCAGGCAACATAAAAGAACTCCTGCTGCAAGATCTTTCTGAAAGTAAGGGTGGTTTCTACTTCGTAGTACTCTGACAGGCTTTTATCCTGAGGTTCATTAAAAGTTATCTGGTGCCGGAAATCTTTACGGTAATGGATGTTCTCATCCTTATCGGTAAAGAATCTTTTGAGAAACTCGGTGTATAATAGGGAAGCAATCTCTTTGCTCTGTAATCTTTGACTGATGGCAGTTTCAATGATAGTATTGAGTTTTGTATCGGAAAAATCATGAGAAACAAAACCTCTTCTGGCCAGGGGAGAGGTGGCAACAATTCGCTCATCCCGGCGGTAATAGCGTCTTGCCCGCCTGCCGATCTGACTCAACAGCTCGTAGGAGAGTCCCTTGTAAAGTGCCGTTACCTTTTCCGGAGATAAATCCCCGCTATTGAGCAGGATAACCTCATCTTCGATACATATATCAGGATTATCGGTGATATCAATCGTGATCATATCCATACTGACCCTGCCCACCACCGGATACAAGCGGTCTCTGATAATAACTCTGCCCCGGTTGGAAAGCAGAAAATCATATCCGTCAGCGTAACCGACAGGTACTATAGCGTAAACTGTTTCCCGTTCCGCTTTGAAGGTGCGGTTATAACCAATTGTTTCACCCTTATCTGCCTGTTTTATCTGACAGACAACCGATTTGAAAGTCATAACCGGTCTTAGATCGATCTTTTCCCGCAAACTCTCCTCAGAATATACTCCGTAAGATAAGAGACCGATCCTCACAAGATTGGCATAGTCCGGTGAACAGGTAATAATCCCCGAACTGTTGGCTATATGCACGTACTTAAAGGGGGAACTGAGTTTATTGAGCAGCCGGTGAAATCTCTCCGCTTGAAGTTGAGTAAACTCCTTATCGGATTCGCTGCTGCTGAAATGACTGAAGATCCCCTCAATTTCAATATTTGGCAGTAATTCTATCTGTTTGATTATCTCTGCTGCTTTATCATAGCGAATACCGCTTCTACCCATTCCGGTATCGATCTCTAATTGTACCCTGAATCTGAAACTCTGAGCGTCAGTCGCTTCTATTCCCGCGGCAACACTGTTCTTCCGGGAAGCTATTTTGTGATTGAGTTCACGGGCAAACTCCAGGTTACCTACTGTTGGAGTGAGTCTGTTCTCCAGAACAAGATCAATCTCTTCCGGAAAACTCGGGGAAAGGATGAGGATGGGGATTTTGATGTTCTGATAACGGAGTAAAGCCCCCTCTTCGGCGTTAGCAACCCCCAGGTAAGAAGCACCGAGCTTTATGCTTTGTAAGGCTATCTCATAAGCACCGTGACCATAAGCGTCAGCCTTAACGATCTGCATAAATCCGGTTTTCTCCGGTAAGAGACTTCGTAACTGTTCAAGATTATGGCTGAAGCTGTCCAGATCGATCTCGACCCAGCTCCTTTCAAATCCCATGTTCCCCTTTCTCATCAGACTTAAATTACTATTCCCAGTTAAAATCCTGTTCTGGCAAATCTTTTTGCTAAAAATAGCGGGCTGCTATGTCTGCCAATTTTGAGCGTTCACCTTTGACAAGGGTCACATGACCGACAATGCTCTCTTTTCTTAACTTCTCAACTGACATACTGAGTCCATTGCTCTCCGAGTCAAGATAGGGAATATCGATCTGATAGGGGTCACCGGTCATTACCAGCTTCGTTTTCTCTCCCGCTCTGGTAATAATGGTTTTCATCTCATGAGGAGTTAAATTCTGAGCCTCATCAATAATAATATACTGATCGGGTAAACTTCTTCCCCGGATGTAAGTGAGAGGTTCCAGTTCAATAAAACCGTGATCGAGAAAATCATTAAGGGAAGGTCTTTTTTTATTCAATACCCGGTTGTTAGGATTATCTTCCATTTCATTATGACTATGGATAAGAATCTCCATATTATCATAGATCGGCTGCATCCAGGGATCAAATTTCTCCGTTTTGGTACCGGGGAGATAGCCCAAGTCTTTGCCCAAGGGTGAAATAGGTCTTGAAATTACTAATCTGCTGTAGCGGTTTTCTTCAACTACCTTCTGTAAGCCGGCAGCGATCGCAAGAAGAGTTTTCCCTGTTCCCGCCTTACCGATAAGGGTTACCATCTGAACATCATCGTCCAGCAACAGGTCAATAGCCATTGTCTGTTCTTCATTTCTCGCTTTGATGCCGAAAACTAACCCTCCGGTATAATGTTTCAATTCCTGGATACTGTTGCCTTCATGATAAAAACGGGTTAGCAGTCTCTCCTCCGGATTATCCTTATTAGTAAGCCGGACAAATTGATTGGGGGAAAATCCCTTAACAGGACTATCGATCTTCTTTGATTCCTGAAATTCCTTTATAACCGAAGCTTCAACTTCCAGATCGGAATATCCGGTGAAAAGCTCTTCGAAATTTACCCTGTCTGCCTCAAAATCATTAGCTTCCAATCCCACTGCATCTGCCTTGATCCTGATATTGGCATCTTTGGAGACAAGAATGACTTTCTGATCGGGATTGTTCTTCTGTACGTATAGAGCCGTACCGATTATAAGGTTGTCATTTTCGTCCGAAAGCAGTACATCACTGGTCAGAGTTTCGACTTTTTTACTCATTACCACCTGGATGATGGAACCATTTTCAATCTTGACTCCATTTTGCAAAGATCCTTCTTTCCGGATTTTATCGAGATAACGGCTGATCTGGCGGGCATTTCTTCCGATCTCATCTACATTTTTCTTGAATTTATCTACCTCTTCGATAACCGTCATCGGGATGACAATCCTTTCCCCTTTGAAACTGAACAGGGCATTGGGATCATGCAATAGTACGTTCGTATCTAAAACAATAGTATTACTCATATCTTTGTCTCCATAAACCAAAATACAATAAAGATGACGGCTGTTGCTGTCAATATTTTTGTTAGCAAAATGATCTCATCCTCTCCCTTCTGAACAGAGGAATAACAAACCAAAGCGAGCCGGGAAAAATCACTTGCTGTACCTTAGATCTTCTCCTGAGGGTTAACAGTTTTTGTTTGTGTTTAGCAGCATCATTACCCAGGACTATTAAAGGTAGAAACCAGGGTAAGCAGAGAGTAATAGCACAGTCGGCGTGAACCATCTGAAGTATTTCTCTCTGATTACGCTCTTGTATCCTCAGGATAAGATGCAGATAGTAATGTGTTTTTTGCTGAAGAGAATGATAAGGTTATGAGTTATCAGCTGAAACCTCAATGTAGGATAAACAATAATCCTCTTGCCCAACCGGGAGAAAAAAAATCTTTACAAAATATCAGGCGGGGAAAAACTATCCTGATACTAAAAACAAAGGAGGAAAAATGCCCTTAAGCAGCGAAGCCAAAGAGGCTATCATGGCAGAGTTCAGACTCCATGATTCAGACACCGGTTCACCGGAAGTACAGGTTGCTCTTTTGACACAGAGAATAAAAGACATAACCGAGCACCTAAAAGTATATAAGAAGGACTTTCATACAAGACGCAGTTTGTTGATCTTGATCGGACAGCGAAAAAGACTTTTAGCTTATCTCAGTAATAAAGATATTGAAAGATATCGCAGCTTGATCAAGAGATTAGGTTTAAGAAGATAAAGGGAACTTTGTTTCCCTTTTTTTTGCCTGGTAACAATTCATTTTGTAACTAAATGTCAAATAAGCATTAAGTAAGGTAGCGGGTGTAAATATTACCACCCGCTGACTATTGTTTTTCTGTAGATATGTAGTGATGCAGTTTTCCGATAAGGGTGTAGATTGCGGATGTCTTGCCAATAGACATTCGATGTGAAAGCAGACTCGCTAAAGAGAGTCTTCCCCTTTCATTATGACGGCTAATCATTGAAGAAACAGTGAAAGAGTATTGATAACGAAATATAGAGCTGATATTGGATCGGCTCTTCAGATATAGAGAAAAGCTCTATATAATTAAGAACCGGATCAAAAAAACTGAGATCCGTTCTATGAAGAAATGAGGAGAAAAGAGAAGAAGATTATGGAAGAAGTAAGAATTACTAAGAAATCTATTGAGTTAGCCGGAAGAACGCTGACAATAGAGACAGGAAGATTAGCCAGACAAGCAAACGGGTCGGTTTTTATGACCTATGGAGATACGTCGGTGTTAGTTACAGCAACAATGGCAGCCACAGCCTCGGAGGGGTTAGATTTCTTTCCTTTGACTGTTGATTATGCGGAGAAGATGTTTGCTGCCGGTAAGATACCGGGGGGATTCTTCAAGAGAGAAGCAAAACCTTCAACTCAGGCTACTTTACTCTGCCGGTTGATCGATAGAGCAATAAGACCTTTGTTTCCCGAAGGTTTTAGGAATCAGGTACATATTGTATTATCGACCTTTTCCTATGATGAAAAGAATGATCCCGGAGTATTGGGAATACTCGGTGCTTCATTAGCCTTAGGGATATCAGATATCCCCTTTAACGGGCCATTAGCCGGAGTATCAGTCGGAATGCAGGAAGATGAATTTGTCATTAATCCTCCTCTGGATGAAATGAAAGAGAGCAAACTTGACCTCAGTGTAGCCGGTACGGCTTCATCTGTTGTAATGATTGAAGCCGGAGCCTTCGAGATAGCGGAAGAGACAATGATGGAAGCTATCTATTTCGGTCATGATACTATCAAGGAACTGGTAGATTTTCAACAGGAATTTATAGCAGAATGTGGAAAACAGAAAAAAGAGGTTGCCTTGCAAACTCTTCCTGAAGACCTGACTGCTGAGTTAGAGAGGGATTATGGTGCCGCTGTCAATGAGGCTACCAAGATAGCCGGTAAGCTGGAAAGAGCTGCCCGTTTCGAAGAGATAAGTGCTGAAATGCTCGAAAAATACGAAGCCAAGTTTGATGAAAAAGAGTTTCAGGAAAGAGAGAAACAGTTAAAGAAGATCTTTGATAATCTTGTTAACAAATATTTCCGGAATGCTATGATCATAGAGAACCGGAGAGTTGACGGCAGGGGTATGGATGAGATCAGACCAATCCGCTGCGAAATTGACGTACTGCCCAGGGTGCATGGTTCCGCCGTCTTTACCCGGGGAGAGACCCAATCGATCGGAACGGTAACCCTTGGAACTGCTTCGGATGAACAGATTGTTGACGGCTTGGAAGAAGAATACAAAAAGCCATTCTATCTTCATTATAATTTCCCCCCCTTCAGCGTCGGAGAAGCTGGATTCTTGAGACCTCCGGGCAGAAGAGAATTGGGACACGGTGCGTTGGCGGAGAGAGCTCTTCTCCCGTTAATGCCTGAACCGGAGGTATTCCCTTATACGATCAGGATCGTTTCTGATATCTTAGAGTCGAACGGTTCTTCTTCAATGGCTACGATCTGCAGCGGCTGTTTAGCATTAATGGCTGCCGGAGTACCGTTGAAAAAGATGGTTGCCGGCATCGCTAATGGTTTGGTGGTTGAGGAAGATAAAACTATCGTTTTGACAGATATTATCGGGATGGAAGATCATCTTGGTGATATGGATTTCAAAGTTGCCGGTACAGAAGACGGTATCACGGCAGTACAGATGGATATCAAGGTGGAGGGTATAACCAGAGAAGTTATGTTAGAAGCCCTGACTAAATCGAAAACAGCGCGGCTTCAGATTCTGGAGATCATGAAAGAAACTATCTCCGAACCTCGCCAGGAAATGTCAAAATATGCGCCCAGAATTGAAACCTTCAAGGTGGATGTGGATAAGATAGGAACGATCATCGGTCCCGGTGGAAAGATGATCAAGTCAATCATCGAAGAGACTAAGGTTGGAATCGACATCTCAGATGACGGAACGGTAAATATCAGTTCTGCAGATGGTGAAGCAATTGAGAAAGCAAAGCAAAAGATCAAGGAACTTACCGACGAACCGGAAATGGGTGGAATCTACCAGGGTGTAGTGAGCCGGGTAGAGCCTTATGGTGCTTTTGTGAAGTTTATGGGTGGTTTTAAAGAAGGCCTGGTACATGTCTCGCAACTGCATGAAACGAGAATTGAAAGTGCTCAGGACGTTATTAAAGTAGGTGATACCTTAAACGTCAAATACACCGGTTCCGACAGAGGAAAGATCCAGCTTACGATGAAAGGTGTGCCGGGCAATGAAGCCTTCGCAGCTAATTTGCCCCCTGCCGGAGAGGGAAGACCTCGCAGCAGTTATGGTGAAGGGAGATCGAATGATCGTCCCCGCAGTTATGACCGTGACCGTGGAGGGAGATCAAATGACAGATCACGAGGCAGTTATGGCGGCGGTGACAGATCCCGTTCCTTTGACAGGGACAGGAAAGATCGCGGTCCACGTTCAGGAAGACCAAGTAGTGAAAGACGGGATTATCCGAAAAAGAACTATGAGGATCGTTAACCGGACGATTGTTTAGCTTAACAAATATTAAGGACAGGCATTAGTCTGTCCTTTTTATTGATAGACCGGAGAGCATTACATCCAGATGGAGCCGGAGATTATAGATGTCAGATATCCCGGAGGAGAGGCCAAATAGGCCAATAAGCGATCAAACAAGAGATTAACAACTGAAAATAGTGAGAATAAAAAAAATGGATTACAAAATTAAAGACCTTGGTTTAGCTCAATACGGAAGAAAGGAGATCAATCTGGCTGAAGTTGAGATGCCGGGATTGATGGCTTTAAGAGAGAAGTATGAGGAAAGCAAACCTTTTGCCGGTACAAGAATTACCGGAAGCCTTCATATGACTATCCAGACGGCGGTTTTGATAGAGACCTTGCTTGCCTTAGGGGCTCAGGTTCGCTGGGCAAGCTGTAATATCTATTCGACCCAGGATCAGGCAGCTGCCGCTATGGTTGAAAAGGGTGTTCCGGTCTTTGCCTGGAAAGGGGAGACTTTAACAGAGTATTGGTGGTGTACGAAGCAAGCGCTTATTTTCCCGGACGGTAAAGGTCCTGATTTGATAATTGATGACGGTGGTGATGCAACATTACTGGTACACTCAGGTTATCAGCTGGAATCAGAATATCAAAAATCAGGAGAACTACCGCAGGAGAATACTGAGGAAAGAGAAAAGATGATCCTTCATAAGCTTCTTCTGGAAGAGCTGGAGGCTAAACCTAATCTCTGGCATGAAATTGCTGCCGGGATCAGGGGGGTGAGTGAAGAGACAACCACCGGAGTTAACAGGCTTTATCGAATGGCTAAAGAGAAATCTCTATTATTCCCGGCGATAAATGTTAACGATTCTGTTACCAAATCAAAATTCGACAATCTCTACGGCTGCCGGGAATCTTTAGCAGACGGGATCAAAAGGGGAACTGATATTATGGTCGCCGGTAAAGTTGTCGTAGTTTGCGGTTATGGCGACGTCGGAAAGGGATGTGCTCAATCAATGCGGGGTTTCGGAGCGAGAGTAATTGTTACTGAGATCGATCCGATCTGTGCCTTACAGGCTGCGATGGAGGGTTACGAAGTCAGAACCCTTGATGAGGTGGTAGCAGCAGCTGATATAGTAGTTACTGCAACGGGAAACTGTGATGTAGTTACCGTTGAGCAGATACTGCTGATGAAGAATAATGCAATTGTTTGTAATATCGGGCATTTCGATAATGAAATTGAAGTCGATAAACTCTATGCTCTGCCGGGAGTGAAAAAAGAGAATATCAAACCTCAGGTTGATCTAATCCATTTACCTAACGGTAAGGCAATTATTCTTCTCTCGGAGGGAAGATTAGTTAACCTCGGTAATGCTACCGGACACCCCTCTTTTGTAATGAGTAACTCCTTTACAAATCAGGTTCTTGCCCAGATCGAGCTGCTTCAGAAAAACTATGAGGTAGGGGTCTATACTCTACCTAAACTACTCGACGAAGAAGTCGCCCGCTTACATCTGGAGAAGACCGGAATATCTTTGACCCGGTTGAATGAAAAACAGGCAGCTTATATTGGAGTATCACCCGCTGGTCCCTATAAACCGGATCATTATCGTTACTAAACAATCTCAGGGTCTAATCACTGGTAAGGACTGGAAACCTTTCCAGGGTGCCGGTTAACAGGTTTTTAAAATCCGGAAAGGAAAAAGAGAAGTAATTGATTGGATACTCGTTATAAAAGCGGGATTTTCCTCCGGAGAGAGATAAGAAGTTGAAATAAAACATAGAATTGAAGGAGAAATAGTTAATGACATTGTTAGAAAAAATTGAAAACAGAAAAGCACTGGTAGCAGTTGTGGGATTAGGTTATGTCGGACTACCAATGGCCGTAACAGTAGCAAGGAATGGTTATCAGGTATTAGGTTTCGATATCCAGCAGAAAAGGGCGGATCAAGTCAACCGGGGTGAGAACTATATCGGTGATGTCGATTCGGATGAGTTTCAACAATTGGTGAATAAAGGACTCATAAAGGCTACGACCGACTATTCACTCATCAAGGAGATGGATGTAATTATGGTTGCTGTTCCGACACCTTTGGACAAGTACAAGCAGCCTGACTCATCTTATGTCGAATCTTCAACTAAATCAATTGCCCAGTACATAAAGAAAGATACTCTATTGGTTCTGGAGAGTACAACCTATCCCGGAACGACCAGAGAGATCGTTACTCCTGAAATTGAAAAACGGGGTTTGGTTGTCGGTAAAGACGTCTATATTGCCTTCTCACCCGAAAGAGTAGATCCCGGTAATAAAGACTATAAAACAGACAATACTCCCAAAGTGGTCGGCGGTATGACAGCTGAATGTAATCGGATCTCCGAAGTTTTCTATAATTCGGTGTTAAAAGCTCCGGTCTTCATTGTTTCCTCTCCTGAAGTTGCCGAGATGGAGAAGATCTATGAGAATACTTTCCGCAACATAAACATAGCGCTGGCAAATGAAATGACCATTCTCTGTGAAAAGATGGGTATTGATATCTGGGAAGTCATCGAAGCCGCGAGTACAAAACCCTACGGCTTTATGGCGTTCTATCCCGGACCTGGTATTGGCGGGCATTGTATCCCTCTCGATCCTTTCTATCTAACCTGGAAAGCAAGAGAGTTTAACTATCACACCCGCTTGATAGAACTTGCCGGAGAGATTAATAACTCCATGCCCGATTTTGTTGTCGGGAAAGCAATGTCAATTCTGAATAGAAAAGGTTTAGCTATCTCAAAAGCTAAAATACTTCTGATTGGAGCTGCCTATAAGAAAGATATCGATGATCTAAGAGAATCACCGATTCAGATGCTTATTGATCTGCTGGAGAAAAACGGGTGTAGTCCTGATTATAACGATCCTTATATTCCTGACTTCGTTAATGAGATCAATCATAAAGAGTATAGATCTGTTTCTTTGGACGACCTGAGTCAATATGATCTGGTAATCATCATAACCGATCATTCAATCTATGATTATGATGATATAGTCGCTAAATCCAAGCTGATATTAGATACCAGGTTAGCGACAAAAGGAATGAAAGACGAGAAGATAATCCGTCTTTAAAGAACAGTAAGGCATTGTTATCCGTTTCAGAAGCAAAAAAAAAAGAAGTACTGACACATGAGCAATCTTCGAATAGGAAGAAGAGAGAAAAGCCGGGACTTTGAAGCTCTCTCTCTTTGTTTCAATAATGGGGTTTTAATACTGATCCCTGCAATGTAGATTTAGCTTCAGAGGGAGAAAGACTTTGAAAGAAACTGAGAACGGTTTTACTGAATTGTTTGGTGGTTTGGTTCCGGGTTCAGAGAAATCACATTGGTATGTGATCTACACCAAACCGAGAAGAGAAAAAAAATTAGCTGAATATGCCTTTAAGAACAATATTCACTACTATCTCCCCTTGGTTGATAGTATCAAATTCTACGAGAGGAAAAAAGTAGTTTATACAAAGCCGATGTTTACCAGCTACTTATTCGTAAAAGCAGATCCCTGGGAAAAACAGCAGCTTTGTATCTCCGGGCACACAGTATCATTCCTCAATGTCAAAGATGAGCAGAGTTTTCTGGAAGAGCTGCGGTACATTTACCATGTCAGAACAAAAAATGTCGAGATCACCCCTCATCATTACCTGGAAAAGGGGACGAAAGTCAGATTTACAGGCGGACCTTTAAAAGGGGTCAGCGGGTTAGTAGCGGACAGCACTAATATCAAAAAGGTCATTCTTCAGGTTAATATCCTTAAACGGGCAATTTCCGTGACTGCAGAAAGCAATCAATTGGAGATAATCAATGATCATGATCTGTAAACAGGGCTGGAATACTGGAAAGAGAAGTCGAGTATCTAATACTCCAACAGCAACTCTTTTAGTCTTCCGGATATCTTTCATGACAGAGAAACTGAAAGTTTGATCTGTCTCACATTATTTTATCAAAAGGAGTGTGATATATGGCTGTAATTGACTTAGAGCAAAGAGCCAAAAGTTTCCTTGATAACCGAAAGCGAAATATTATGGTTATTCTTCTTATTGTCGGTCTTTTGGTTATCATCGGAACCGGTCTCTATACCGTGGATCCCGAAGAAGTAGGAGTTATTCAAAGATTTGGTAAATATGTCCATACTACTGAACCGGGGCTCCGCTTTAAGATACCTTTTGGGGTCGATAAGCTAACCAAGGTGAAAGTAAAGTATGTCTTCAAGGAGGAGTTCGGATTCCGTACTTTGGAAGTCGGTCAAAGCGCAACCCGGTATTCGCAAAGAGACTTTTCGGGTGAATCTCAGATGCTGACCGGAGATCTAAACATCGCAGATGTAGAATGGATAATTCAATATCAAATAAATGACCCGATAAAGTATCTCTTCAATGTCCGCGATGTAGAGGGGACTTTGAGGAACTTAGCAGAATCATCAATGAGACAGGTAGTCGGGGATCATAGTGTCGATGAAGTAATCGTCCTGACCCGTCAGGAAATTGCTTTCCAAACAAAACTAATCCTGCAGCAACATCTTGAAGATTATCAGACCGGTTTGGTCATCAGAAACGTCAACTTGCAGAATGTAACTCCTCCTCTTCCGGTGCAACCGGCTTTTAATGAAGTAAATGCTGCTTTGCAGGAAGAAGAAAGGATTGTTAACGAAGCACGACAGAAATATAATCAGGTCATTCCGGAAGCGAGAGGAAAAGCCCTGCAGATAATCGAACAAGCTGAAGGCTATGCGGTCAACCGGGTTAACAGAGCAACCGGAGATGCCAATCGTTTTGTTGATGTCTGGTCTGAATACAACAGGGCAAAGACCGTAACCAAGAAACGGCTTTACCTTGAAACAATGGAAGAGGTTCTTCAGAAGATTGAGAAGATCTATATTGTTGACGAAGATCAATCGGGGATACTTCCTCTTCTTGATTTAGAGAAAGGGGGTAGCTAATGAAACAGACATTATTGATTATCCTTGGTGTCATCTTACTCATTGTGCTCGTAAATGCTTTCTACATTATCGATGAAACAGAACAAGCAATTATCACCCAGTTTGGTGAACCGATCGGAGGGGCTAGGACCGAAGCGGGTATCTTCCTGAAGACACCTTTTATTCAAAAAGTTCATTATCTTGAGAAAAGGATTCTCAAATGGGACGGAGAACAAAACCAGATTCCCACTCAGGATAAGAAGTTTATCTGGGTTGATACATTTGCCCGCTGGCGTATAGTAGATCCCCTTTTATTCTATCAGTCAGTACGCTCAGAGATCTTTGCCCAGAGTCGTCTTGATGATATTATTGATGGTGTAACCCGGGATATTATCACCCTTAATACTCTGATAGAGATAGTCCGTGATACTGATCGTGAACTATCTTTTGCTATTGATTTTGAAGCTGATTACTATGAGGAGATTCAATCAGAGATTAAGGTAGGGAGAAGAGCTATAGCAGATTCCATCTTTTCTGTAGCCAAGCCCTTGATCGAGCAGTTCGGGATAGAACTGATAGATGTTCAGGTCAAAAGGGTCAACTATATCGAAGATGTGAGAAAACAGGTCTATGACAGAATGAGTTCCGAACGGAAAAAGATTGCCGACCGGTACCGTTCAAGCGGACACGGCAGGGCAGCTGAGATCATCGGAAGAATGGAAAGAGAATTACAGCAGATAGAATCGGAAGCATACAGAACCTCGCAGGAGATCATGGGCAGGGCAGATGCTGAAGCTACCGGCATCTATGCTTCTGCCTATAATCGTGATCCGGGATTTTTTGAGTTTATGAGAACGCTGGAAGCTTATAAGAGAACGATCAATGATCAGAATATCATGATCATGACGACCGATAGTGATTTCTATAAATTGATGAAAAAAAGTGGTAATTAACGAGGTAGATTGATGAATGTGACAGTTGTTGGCAGTGGTTATGTCGGTTTAGTGACCGGAACTTGTTTCTCGGAGATGGGAAACAGAGTCATCTGTGTTGATAAAGATAAAGGAAAAATCGAAAAACTTAATCAGGGGATAATCCCGATTTATGAACCTGGTCTCGAAGAGATGCTCTTACGAAACAAAAGAGAGGAGCGGATTTCATTTACCACCGATCTCCGCAAAGCAGTAGAACAGTCTCAACTCTGTTTTATTGCAGTTAACACTCCTCCGGGTGAAGACGGCTCTGCTGATCTTACTCATGTTCTGAATGTAGCCAGAGATATTGCTCGGTTTATGAACGAGTATAAGATCATCGTTAACAAATCTACTGTCCCTGTCGGAACTGCAGATCTGGTGAAACAAGAAGTTACGAAGATACTGCAGGAAAGGGAAGAAAACCATGATTTTGCCGTCGTCTCTAATCCCGAGTTCTTAAAAGAGGGAAATGCTCTTGAGGATTTTATGAAACCCGACAGGGTAGTTATCGGAACTGATAAGAAAGAAGTGGGAGAGACCATGACTGCTCTCTATTCCCCCTTTAACCGGGTGAATGAAAGGATCATGGTTATGTCCGTTCGTTCGGCAGAAATGACGAAATATGCAGCCAATGCCATGCTGGCAACAAAGATATCTTTTATCAATGAAATTGCCAGATTGTGTGAACTGACCGGAGCAGATGTTGCCGAAGTCAGAAAAGGAATCGGTTCAGACAGCCGGATAGGCTATAAGTTTATCTACCCCGGGGTAGGTTATGGCGGCAGTTGTTTCCCCAAAGATATTGCCGCCCTGGTAAAGATGGGAGAACAGAATAAGCTTGATCTGCAAATATTACGGGCAGTGGAAACAGTAAATGAACAGCAGAAAATGATCCTCGTCGAGAAGGTTAAAAGACATTTCGGCAACGATCTTAGCGGAAAGAGATTTGCGGTTTGGGGATTAGCCTTTAAACCCCAAACAGATGATATGAGGAAAGCCCCGTCTCTGACGATAATCGATGCTCTGCTCAAAGCAGGGGCAGCGGTAAGAGCTTGCGATCCGATAGCTCTGACAGAAGCCAAGAAGGCTTTTGGAAAAAGAGAAGGTCTTTCCTTCTTTGAGGATAATTATGAGGTTCTTGAGGGGGCAGATGCTCTTCTGCTAATTACAGAATGGCACCAATTCCGCTATCCCGACTTCTCAAAAATGAAACAACTCATGAAAGATCCGGTAGTTTTTGACGGCAGAAATCAGTACAACCCCCAAAAGATGAAAGAGACAGGTTTTATCCATTATTCGATCGGAAGACCTTAGGCAGAATTGGCGATAGGATTCAGATGTTCTTGACAGAGAGCAAATTTCGTTTATGCTGATAAGAGACTGGAATACTTGATACTGTATATCAGTTTTGAGCAGAACATTCATCAAGGAGTAAACAAATGCCGGAAATATTGTCTATGAAAACATTTCTAAAACTCGAGGATAAACTCGGGACAGAAGCAGCAAAAGAGGTATATCAACTGGCAGAAGCTATCTATGAAGAAGTTGAGAAAAAAGCGGAAGAAATGCTGGGTCAATATCAGCTCCGAATCAAAGAGTCCGGAGAAAACTCTGCCACTAAAGGTGACTTGACTGATTTCCGGAAAGAGCTCAATACTACATTGATGACCTTGTTTGAAGAGAGAGTCGGTGATTTGAAAGATAAACTGCGGCAGCATCGCAAGGCTTTTCAGCGAGTGACACTCTTATTGATAGTTAATATTATCATTCTTCTGATCCTTTCCGGGTACGTTATTATTCCCTTGATCTAATGAAGGAAAGAGATCTCTCTTGGATGAATATTGCCCTTGCTGAGGCTGACAAGGCATTTGCCGAGGATGAAATCCCTGTCGGAGCGCTTTTGATCAAAGATAATGAGATTATCGCTAAAAATCATAACCGCACCAGACAGCTTAATGATCCCTCTGCTCATGCTGAGAAATTGATCATTGAAGAATGTATCAAACAAAACCGGAAATATCTGACGGATTGTACTCTTTATGTTACTCTCGAGCCATGCAGTATGTGTGCCGGTTTGATGGTCTTGGTAAGATTGGGACGGCTTGTATTCGGTGCTCATGATCCCAAAACAGGAGCAGTTGGTTCTCTTTACAATATACCGTTGGATAGACAACTGAATCATAATATTGAGATCTTGCAGGGATTACTGGCGGAAGAGAGCAGCAGATTATTGAAGACCTTTTTCAAAAATAAACGTTAGCGGAGAGTTGCCGGAGCGGTTGAACGGGGCGGTCTCGAAAACCGTTGAAGGTGGTGACACCTTCCCAGGGTTCGAATCCCTGACTCTCCGCCATTATTTTATTTGTTTGGCTATTCTGGAGTTACTTGTATTCCTTGCTGTTTTGGTTACCAAAACGGTTCTCTCATAAGCCTTATTAGAGGATATTAGAGGGAACCGGATGAGATGTCTTTTTGGAGATAACTCGGTCCTGATTTAATACATCAATTTACCACCGGTATTCGAAAGCACTGCCTGGCTACAAATAGGGAAAACATGTGAATTAACCGGCAAACAACGAAATTGCGAATAATCAAGGTATCTTATTAAACAGGAAAGTAACAGTCACTATTATCTTTTAGATAAAAATTAACATCATTTCTTGACAAAAAAAATAGCTGATTATTTATTGCCTATAAGTTCGACATCCCATTTTTATGTAGATGTGAAAGTACTCATACTCCTTTTCTTGTTGGTTACGGGGATGCCGTGAACAAGGAGAACAATATGAAGATTGATCAAAAAAAAATCAGTATACCCCCCCCCTGTAACTTATTTCACAGCAAGGAATTAGATAATAGATTATCTCATTGGAGCAACTACGGTAATGTCAATACCAGTATCTCAACCCACAATAAATTCATTCCTCCCTCGTCTCTCTTAGTTATGGAGAGACGTATTAGTTCCGAAGTACAAGGTATAATTTTTCTTCTGTGAATTATTATGTAGGTGCAATTAACATGATAAGGAGGATAATCATGAAATTAAAGCTGAACATTGCTATGATAATCGCTATATTTTTAGGTTTAATAATAAACTTGTCTTTCAGTAACTTGTCTGCTGACTTTGCAGGAGGTGATGGAAGTGAGGGAAACCCTTTTTTAGTTGCAAATGCTGCTCAATTAAATATGATAAGGAATTACTTAACTTACAATTTCAGATTGATATCCAACATTGTTCTTAGTGATTACTCTGATAACGAGGGTTGGGAACCAATTGGATCTTATGTACCGGAATACCCTTTTCAAGGTAGTCTTGACGGTGATGGATATATTATAAGTAATCTCTTTATTGACCGGGAAACAAGTGGAACAGGATTATTCGGCTATACGGAAAATGCTCTGCTGTCAAATATCATCATGTTCAACGTTGAAGTAACCGGGATAAACGATGTAGGAAGTTTAGCAGGGAAAACCTATAACACTGAGATTATAAACACAGATCTGCAGAACATTACTATAAATGGAGAGAGTAATACCGGAGGACTTGTTGGTCACTTTGAAGCAGAAGATAAAATGGCTTGCTACATCATTGACTCTTACCTGCAGGGTACGGTTAACGGCTCTTCCGATAGAATTGGTGGTTTAGCAGGATCGTTTCATGGAGAGTATTCATTTGTTGAGGATTGCCATACTCTGATCGTTGTCAACGGTAATAATCAAGTAGGTGGTTTGGCCGGAGAATTTAACGGGAGTTCTATCATAGATTCTTTTTCTTCAGGCAGTGTCAATGGTCATGAAGAAGTGGGTGGTTTAACCGGTCTTCTATATACATCGATTGTCGATTCAGGATCGGATGCCGACTTAACCGGTGTCAATATGGTCGGCGGATTAATCGGAGCGGGAGGTAAATACATTAGAGATTCTTTCTCTACCGGTCTTGTTGATGCTACCGGTGATAAAGCCGGAGGTCTTGTTGGTTCTTGTGAATTAGGCAGCAGTGTTATCCTCAGGTGTTTTTCAACAAGTGATGTGACGGCACTTGGAGATAATGTGGGTGGATTAGCAGGTAAGATTAACGATAGTCTTACTCAGGTCAGTTTGTCTTATGCCTCAGGAAATGTAACAGGAAACAACTATGTTGGCGGTCTTTTCGGGTATAACTACTCAGGTGTCTATGTTGCCAACTGTTATGCCTCCGGAAGTATTGAAGGCAATGATTATGTTGGAGGTCTGATCGGCTACAACGATACTTATTATACATATTTGTCTCCCGGTTATACCCATGCTCCCCTAAGCTGCTATGCAACAGGTGATGTGTCTGGTTCTAACATAGTAGGTGGTCTTATCGGGTTTACCAATGGCGGAATAATTAATGTGATGCGAAATGAGTTACGTAACCTATACGCAACCGGTAATGTTACAGGTGATACTTATGTCGGAGGTCTGATCGGAGAAAACTTCGGTGCTCATATAATCTATACATATTCTACAGGCTTGGTTGAAACTAATGAAGGAGGGATATATATTGGAGGCTTAATAGGACGAAACCATGGTGGAGGTGAGGTTAGTTACAGTTATTGGGATTTAGTAACTTCCAAACAGCCGGATTCAGCAGGCGGTGAGGGTAAGATAACGGTAGATTTGGTTCGTGATAGAAGTGATCTCTATGCGAATTGGGATTTTACTAATGTCTGGACTATGACCGACTACACTACCTATCCTTATCTGCAATGGCAGAATGAGCCCGGTATCCATAACTATCCCCCAAACGGTTATCATAAGATCTTCTGCGGCAGAGGTTACTACTGGGAATCATTCCCCGTTCTCTGGAACAGGGATGCCAATGGAGATCAATGCGGCAGGGAGGTGCTTGAACCCTTGACCTATCATACTTACATCCAGGTTCAGAATGATATATACGAATCCATGGAATGGGATGGTGAGAATTGGTCAGAACCGCATATTTTTTTCAACAGCACCCGCGGTTATCAGATATCATTTCTTACATCTGATGAATTCAATCTCATAGTGAACCGTGAGAATGCTTTGCCGGAGAACGAGCCTTTTGATTCGGTTGTAACCATCTTCAATGATCGTGAAGTCAACTGGGTGGGGTACTTTATCCCTCAGACCCAATGCGCGTTTGCAGCCTTTTCCGGAATTATAGACGATCTGGAAAGTGTAAAATCCGAAGAATGGAGTATCTGGCGTTATGGAGAAGGTCCCGATGACTGGATTTCAAATTTCGCTAATCCGAAAGTGGAGTTTGGCAAGATGTACATGGTGGTAACCAGGGAGTATGTTACTGAAGATCTTGATCTGGTCTGGAACCTTCCTACGGAAGAGGAGTATAGAGAGAATTTACGTAACCCGGAGTACTTCACCTATGAAGAGAAATCCGATTATGAGGCTTTCTTCATAGTAGAGATCGAAGACGACGAAGATGTTTTGGAAGTAGCCGTCTATGCCGGGGACGATTGTGTCGGTGCGAGTGTTTTTGAAGGGGTTTACCCTCTGGAGATCCTCGCCTATACCGATATGACCCATATCGGAGAAGATTTCAGCTTTGCCGTTCACCGGCAGAGCGAGAGAGGAGAGACTGCCATGATCCGGGTAGCGGGGGTAAAAGACCTCGAGACGGGAGAGTTCTCGGATCGAGTGCTTAAACCACTCCGACAAAGGTTCTCCATAGTCAGATTAGGTTCGGGTGACTTCGAGCCTGTTCCGGTGGTAACTCCGGAAGTGATCCTTTCCCAGAATTATCCCAATCCCTTCTTATATAGTGAAGAGAGCCGTTCTCATCTGACCGAGATACCATTCTTTGTAGCCGAAAGCAGAGAGGTAACTCTGAAAATCTATAACATCCGGGGTCAGCTTGTTAAAACCCTCTTTTCCGGAACTGCCTCTGCAGGAAAGCATTCCATCGGCTGGAACGGACACAATGAACATAACCGCCGGGTAGGTTCCGGCATCTATTTCTATCGTCTGGAAAGCGGTGAGCAGGCTCTCACCAGAAAGATGCTGCTTATCAGGTAGTGAGAATCTTTCACTGAAGAAAGGAATTTCCGCAAATGGCACAAAGCAAAATACACAAATACTCGAAGGTAACGGTATGCCGTGTTTGCTGCATATTTTGCTGAATTGCAGAATGAACCGCAGGTACCTTGTTTTACCGGTTACCGGTATGCAGAATAAAATGTTGGAACAAAGACAAAAGATCAATGATTCTGTAGGGGCACGGCATACCGTGCCCTGCAGGGTCTATTCAGAAACCGAGACAGAAAATTATAACCGGAGAATATCATGAAATTTATACCAATCATTCTCTTTCTTACGATAATGTCACACCTCTCTTGCCTAACCTGGGAGATAAGGCAGGATGGAACAGGAGATTTCACCGCCATCTCAGCCGGAATAGCAGTTGCCCAGGATGGTGATACTCTCCTTGTTCATCCGGGTATTTACCATGAAAACATCAGTTATGATGGTAAGAATATCACCATTACCAGCCTCTATGACGGTGATCAATACAATGAGAGCTATATTGCCAATACGGTAATAAACGGTAATCAGAACGGAACGGTAGTCCGCTTCAATAACAACGAAACCCGCAGTGCCGTTCTTAACGGTTTTACCATCACCAACGGAAGTGGTCATCTGGAACTGGAGTTCAGTACATTCGGGGTCGGAGGGGGTATTTACATCCAGCATGCCTCTCCGGTTATCAGTAATTGTATTGTAGAGCACAATTTTGCTTACCTCGGCGGGGGAATAGCTTTGAGAAGCGGCGGTAATCCACTTTTCAAGGGGAATACCATCAGATACAACCTCGGTTACAGTTATGGGGGTGTATTGAATGGCTTGGGGTCTTTAATAGATTTTTGTACCGAATCGTTAAACAGTATATACCTCAACACCGGATGTATGGCTAATGACCTGACAATAAACGGCAGCAATTGTACGAGCGTTGTACTCGATACCTTCACCGTAATAAACCCCGATAAATACTTTGTTTCTATACGTAACAATGTCCCTTCTGATTTTACTCTGACGATCAATGAGGGGAAGATAACTCCTGTTGCTGCCGATCTCTTTGTCAGCCCCGATGGCTGTGACAGTAACAGCGGTCTGACTTCTGCAGAACCCCTGCAGACTATAGCAATGGCGATGAAAATGATTGCTCCCGACAGTCTAATGCAGAGACGAGTCTATGTTTCGGAAGGTGTCTATTCCGCTTCCCTCAACAACCAGATACTCCCTGTTCAGTTGCGGGAGAATATTGCTCTGATCGGTGCCGGTAAGGAAACCACTGTCATCGATGGTGAACATACTCACCCCCTTCTTGCTGCAATGTCCAATCCGGCTGCTCATGACGGCATCTTAAGCAATTTTGCCGTAAGGAACTTCAGCCTGATAAACGGCAGTAATATGATCCTTGCTATACAGAACAATTCTATTAGAATGGAATACATATCAGACTACCAAATGGAAAATATTGATATCACCGAATGTCATACAACTGGGCAAACAATCTTTAGCAGTTATGCCAGCGGAAATTATTCCGTTAAGAATCTTAATATATACGATAACAGCGGTAACAGAGCTTGTGTTTTAGGTCATACTTACTATGAATACAATCTTTATGCTGAGAATATCCGGGTGAGAGGACAGAGACCGGGACCTCTTCTACCAGATTATAACGGAGGAATTGGTGGCGGTATGCTAATAAGCTCTCATCAATCTTTTTCCATTACCGAAAACTCAACCGCTGATATCGTCAATCTGGAATTGACCGATAACCTGATCGATAATGTCTTTCCCCCCTGGAGTGATCTGCCGCGTGGTAATCTGGAGATCAGGGGACCGGGAACCGTTCGGGTCATCAATGCCACTATCGGTGACAATCATTCTACCAATCTTACCGGGGGCGGCTTGACTTTCGGTGAATATATCAACCATATTGAGCTCATCAACTCCATCGTTTACGGCAACTCTCCCCACAATGTAGCCGTGCAGAATACCATCGGTTCTCAATTTGGTGATGTTTATATATCTCATTCCCTCATCAAAGGGGGAGAGGAGGGCATATTATATTTCGATAACAACTGGACTAACCTCCACTGGGGCGAGGGTAATATTGATGCCGATCCGCTCTGGATAGGTGCAGTTAACCCTGATATAGAGCATGAATATCCCTATCTTCTCTCGGAACAATCACCCGCCCGTAATGCCGGGACACTCGATATACCAGGTTTCGTGTTCTCTGAATATGATCTTGCCGGCAATCCCCGTATCTACGGAGATTCTATCGATTTAGGAGCTTATGAATGGCATCCTGATACCGGAATAGATATTTATGAGATACTTCCTGAGGTTACTGATCACGATTACAATCTTTACAACTATCCCAATCCGGCAGTAAGCTTGCAGAGTATGGGGAGAGGCAAGGGTATGGGGACAACTATCAGCTTTATCATGCCCCGGGAGGGGGAGGCGGTAATAGATATCTATAATGTGAAAGGTCAGTTTATCAGAAGGCTGTTCAATGCCGCTGTTCCGGCAGGAGAGTATGAAGTCTTCTGGAACGGCAGGGATGAACAGGAAAGGATAGTAGCAACCGGTTTCTATATGTACCGCCTACAGATAGACGGCAAACAGGCAGCTACAGGTAGATGTACCTTTGTTAAATAGGGTTTTTGTCATTATAAACAGGATAATAACGGGATTGTCTAAGGGTCGGTATTATCTCTTGCAAAGAGACCATTTGTCAGAGAAAGCAATTAAGGAAACGAGAGGATAATCGTTCCTGAGTTAGAAAAAGATACTGAATAACCCGATGAGCAGAACAGTTACCGGAACGCAGATTAGAGTTGACCAGGTGATACTGTGAGCAGTCGCTCTTTTATCCAAGCCGTAGGGGACTAAAAACATATTAGTACTGGTTATTGGTAAAGCTGTATTAATTACGATAACGGCAAACCACGATGCTGGGATGATATTCAGGATAAGAAGTAAACCAAAGATCGCAGCAAAAACCAGGGGTGTATAGACCGCTGTCAGCAGAAAGATCTGCCGTACCCATCTCCAGTGTTCGTCAGTCTCCTCTTTATCTAATCCGGCAAGTTTTTTCAATTCCCCTATCTTCAGATCATTAGGGTGAATTCCTGACCCGACATAATACAAGGCTGCAGGGATAGTCAGAGCAGTATAGAAACGGAGAAGGATGCCGAAATCACCCCAATCTCGGGTAGTTAAACCTGTTAATCTTTGTAAGAATATAGCTGCTACTGCAAAACTGATAAAATACCAGGGATAAACCTTGAGAAACCAGGGTAGATGAACCGGTTCATCTCTTTCCTTTTGTTCTCTATTGTTTAGATGCAGAAGTGTATAAGGTACAACAGCAAAAAGAGCTACACCAACAAAGGCCATAAAAATTCCGGCAGGAACTCCCCAGCCGGGAATTGTTAGCATTGCCCCGCCGACAAAGGCAGAACTTCTTCCTTGGTTAGTAAGCACGGTTTTCATGTATAATCTTGCTTGGGATTTCTTGAGATCGTGCTTCCTGATTCGGGAAAGGGCAAAAATATAAGCTAAGACATACATACCGGAAATCGTTAAAACAACAAGAATAACGAAAAAGAGTTCACGCAAACCTATAGGAGTATCAAAAAAGATCCGGAAAACTAACACCGGCACAAAACAATATAGTATGATCAAGCCTATCTGTTTCATTGTTCTGTCGATTCTTTCCTGCGGGAAAAATAGAGTCAGAGAAGATGAAACAAGAAAACCGACCAGTATCCAGGGAAGGGTGTACAGGCCGGAAATATAAGGAATAATGCTTTGGATTAAATCTATCATTGATGAAACCCCTTGGGATTGTAATTTTTATAAAGTGAAGGAGTGTTTCCGGTGTGAGTTTTTTTAGCCTTCAGCAAAGAACGAACGAGGATAACAATGTCCTATTCAAAAAAGCGTAACTCTTCATACTACTCTCCCTACGCCGTCATTGGCAAAAAAACGTTATTATTATAGTATGTTGATTAGGACTATCTTGAGGGAGAATCAGCTCTTAGGATTTCTTCTGAGGATCGGGAAAGAGACTCTTTAACTCAACCGGGAAGGGGAAAGTAAAGATAGAACCCTGCTTACTGGAAATCTCGCTCAGAGTGCGCAAAGTTCTTACGTATAATGCTCCTTCCTGAGTTGAAAGTATTTTTGCCGCATCTGCTAATTTTTCGGCAGCCTGCATTTCACCTTCTGCCTGAACTATGATCGCTCTTCTCTCCCTTTCTGCGGTAGCTTGACGGGAAATTGCTTTCTGCAGGGCTTCGGGAATGCCAACATCCTTGATCTCGACCGCAGTTACTTTAATACCCCAGGGGTCGGTCGCTTCATCAAGGATTTTTTGGATCTGAGTGTTGAGTTTATCACGCTCGGAAAGAATCTCATCCAGATCTGCCTGTCCGGCAACACTACGGAGTGTGGTTTGAGCTAACTGGGCAGTAGCATAACGGTAATCTTCCACATTGACAACTGCTTTACTCGGATCAACTACTCTGTAATAAACCACTGCATTAACACTCCCGGTAACGTTATCTCTGGTGATTACTTCCTGCGTCGGAACGTCTAATGTTACTATCCTTAGGGGAATTCGGAGTACACGGTCAATAATCGGAATAATTATGACAATTCCCGGACCCTTTTCTTTCGTCAGCCTGCCGAGACGAAAAACAACGAGTCTTTCATATTCACGAACTACCCTGATAGCTGACATAATAAAGATAAACAGAATAACGATAATCGGATACATAAACTGATTTAACATAACTTATTCTCCTTCTTTTTCTAAAAGTTTTACGATGAGAGTTAAAGATTGTTCCTTGATAACTTCAACTTCTTTACCGACAGGGATTGTAGAACCATCAGCACTACGGGCACTCCACAATTCTCCTTTTGCTTTTATCATCCCTATCGGAGCAATCTCCTCAACGGTTATGCCTCTTCTGGGCAGGGTGAGATTCAGCAATTCTGTCTGAGGATGTTTACGGGCTGTGATAATTCTTTGAATCACAAAGATCAGTATAATTGCTATACCGACCACTATCCCGATTACTGTCCTGATAAAGGTGCCATACCAGTCAAAACCCATCAATGGTTCGTGGGGAAGCAGCAGAGCTCCAAGCAGAAGAGAGATAATCCCTCCAATCCCTAAGACTCCGAAGCCGGAGGTGAAGATCTCTGCGATGATCAAACCAAAACCGGCAAAGAGGAGCACAATCCCTGCTGTATTGGTGTCAAACAGACCAATACCATAAATCCCCATTATCAAAAGAATTGCTCCCAATACTTCCGGAACAAAAGTCCCGGGATTACTTAAACCGAAATATAAACCCATCAATCCAAGCATCAAAAAAAAGAAAGCCATTTGGGGATTGCTTATCCATTTGTGAAAACGTTCCTTAAAACTCATTTCATGATAGATCAGATCTGCCTGTTCGGTATTTAACTCATAAGATTTACCCTGTTTTTCTACCACAGTGCCATGGATTTGCTGTAAGAGGCTCTGCAGGGTCGGAGCTAGATAATCTATCAGACCCTCATCTAAGGCTTCGGAAGCTGTTAAAGTCAGATTATCTTCAACGAACCCGCTGGCAATATGTTTGGGTCGTTCCGTCTGTTCAGCCAGACTGCGGGCATGATTCGCCAGGAATTTCTCTGTTTTGTCACTCGCTTCCTGAACTCCTTCCGGGGTAATCGACAAAGGTTGAGCTGCACCTATGGTAGTGCCTGGAGCCATAACAGCAATATCACTCGCCATGACGATGAAGGCACCGGCAGAGGCTGCGATAGCTCCTGACGGGGCAACATAGACAACTACCGGTATAGGGGCATTCAAGATCGCCTCATTGATCTTAAAAGTCACATCTACCAGACCACCTGGCGTGTTTAATCTGATGATGAAGACCTCGCTGCCTGACAGTGTTGCCTTTTCCAATTCTCTTTCCAGAAAGGTAAGCTGCCCTCTGGTTATCATGTTCTCAATATCTATAACAGATACTCTTTGAGCTTGCAGCGACAGACAACTTATTACCAGAATAAAACAGATAAATGCCAGTATCTTTTTCATATAAACCTCAATTCTTGTCTTTAGAAAAGAACAGTTTAAAAAGTCTCAATCTAAAAATGCTAATCGCTTGCTCTCTTGTTTTTGCTTTTCAGGATGTCCTCAATTTCGCCAGCCTCTGTCTCCAATTCATTTGCAATAGCTTCAGTCTGCCATCCTGCTCTGTGTAACTGCAAGATTAACTCGGCTTTAAGATCTTTTGAGGGCATTGTCGAGGGTTTTGTATCCCCCTTTTTTACCTCTCCTTCTTTGTCCTGCAAATCCTCTGTTTGTTCATTCTTTTCTTCAGGATGAATCTTTTCTGAGAAAAGATTAGTTCTTGGTTCAGCAGGTTCTTTCTCTTCAGTAGTCTTTTGTTCAGTCTCATCTTCACTTACCAGCTCAGATTTTTCCTGAGGATCTATTATTCCGGTATTTTCCGGAAATTCTTCGGAAAAGGTGTCAACATCTATAAGCCTTTTTTTCTGAACAGAGCGGAAAAAAAGCATCATAATCACTGATGTGACGATAGCAATAAGGATGATAATCAAATACCAATACCAGGGAAGAAACGCTGCAGGTTTTGCATCTCTGAACATAGAAGGAAAGTGTGTTTTGAGCTCTTCATCCTCTCCTATGGAAAGAAAAACACTTTCAACATTATTGATCATTTCCCTGAGGAGAGGATCTTTATAGTCAAGTTTTGTGAGGATGCTCCTAATCTCTTGTTCATTACCATACAGAGATCCGGACAGAGCGAGCAGCAGTTGTTGACGGTTCAGGTTTCCTGCCCGCAGGAAATTATTGCGGTATTCAACAAAAGCTTCTGCTGACTCATCACTAAAACCGGTGTCTTTAATCCCCAAAACAAATAGATGAGCTTGAGCTTTGAGATATTCCGGATCTTGATAACGGACTTTTCTGAAAAGCTCTCCGGCAGTTTTTTTGTCGTTTCGCAACAAAGCCAGATTAGCGAGAAAATAGTTTACTCCGGTTTTTTCAGGCACAGAAACTGCCAATTCCTTAAACAGCTTTTCTGCTCTCCGGAAAAAACTGGCTGAATAATAAAACTTGGCGAAGATATATTTCTCTTCATTGTTCTCAGGTGTAAGTTTATCGTAGATATCCAAGACAAGTTTATAATCGGGTTTTTCCAAAAGAAAATACTTGAGATGTCCCGATTGCTGAGTAGCTATAGTAATGACAAGACGGTTTTTATTCTCTTCATTGATGCGGATAGATTTGAGGACTGGAGTGTCAAAATTCTGGTTCAGAGCTACCTGAGGGTTTCTTGCAATTCCCATCAAAGTAATAACTATCTGCTGGTTTTCTTTCTGGTGCTCCACTCTGTAACTCGGTTTACCGCTGAAGACAAACACGGTACGGTTAATGAGTTCATAATCCCACTGATAGATATCTGTTAATTCTTTGCCCATCAAGTCGGAAAAGAGGACAAACAGCATAATAATTACTGCCAAAGAAATAGTAAAAAGTTGACTGAATCTCATCTATTACTCCTCATCATTATCTCGTGCTAAAATGATATTTTATAACATCAAAATTTTGAGCTTATAGCAAAAATCTTTACAAAACAATATATTGCTAAGACCTTTTCCATGTCAATATAAGTTTTGCTGTTTCTCTGATTCCAGAGGTTACGGTTTTTCCCCATAATAACAGGGTCTGTAGTCGATGAGCCTTCAGTCTGGTTGCAACTCTATATCTGTCCCTCAAGGTTGGTGGATTGGTATTTAACAAGAGCTGATCTTAGGTATAATAAACGATCAGACTGGACAGCAATCGTTTTTTCCAAGATTTAGCATCAATTACAGCTCAAATTATTCCTGAAATTAAAGGAGAAAGCTATTAATCCTTGACGGTTTTTCTTCTTAAACTGTTTTGAAAAAAAACGGAGTCAGCCGAGATGGATAAAAAAACTCGCCCGAAGAAGGCTAAAACAGCTAAAGTGAAGAAAAAGAAAAGAAACAAACAGCGTAAATCACCTCTCAGTCTTGTTATAATTGTCATCTTACTTGCTGTTATTGCCGTTCTTCTGTTCAGAACTTTCAGGCAGAAGGAGGTAACACCAGATCTTCCGGAGATAGCCAGGATCGAAGATGCAATTAAACATGCTGCCGATCAGTTAGGTGTGCCTGATGATCTTTACCGGACGAGTGTCAGGGATGATGGAATCTATATTTTTATCACCTTAGATCGGGAGAGAGTTGATCTTGTCTTTGCCAATATGATAATTACCGGACAGGTAGAAATGGCAGGGGGAGAGATTGTCAGCGGTACTGAAACCTCAGGAGGTTCAGTTCATACGTTAAGGATCCGGGATAAGGAAGCAGAGAAAGATTTTATTGTCAGATTAACCTTCGACCGGCAGAGCAGATATCCGGAAAAAGGACCGAGATTAGCGATTATAGTCGATGATTTCGGTGAATTTGCCGGATCACTATTAGACGGATACTTAGAGACTGATCCCAATGTCACCTTTGCTATACTGCCCGGATTGCGTCATACCCGCACCGTTTTGGACAGAGCATTATCTATGGGAAGAGAAGTGATCCTGCACATCCCGATGGAACCGGTGGGTTATCCCCGTAATAATCCGGGAGACAATCCGATTCTGGTCGAGCAGAGCGAGAGAGAGATAAACCGGATTTTGGAAGGTCATCTGAGACAGTTACCGGGAGTGTTGGGAGCTAATAATCACATGGGGAGTTTAGCTACTGCTGACGAAAGAGTAATGACAGTAGTCTTGGGGCTTTTAGCTAAACATGGGTTATACTTTGTGGACAGCAGGACGACACCGCATACAATAGCTGTTGAAGTAGGACAGAGGATGCATGTACCCGTAACTCAGCGAGATCTTTTTCTCGATGACCCCGACAGTTCGGAAGCGACGATGAGAGAGAGGCTGGCTCAATTGCGTAATCTTAAAGAGCAAAAAGATCAGGTTGTTGTCATTACCCATTGTTTTGACCGGCAAAGGCTTAATATTCTCAACAAGTTTATCATTGAGGCTCAAAAGATGGGTTTTGAGATTGTTCCGGTATCCCAGCTTTTTATCACCGATCTACCAGAGATACTCTAATAGTAGTGGATAATAGCACAGAGAAGATTTTTTCTACAGTAAAATCACCCTTACTATGGAAAATCCGTCATTACACATTCATTCTTAGGAGGGAGCCACAGTGACCTTCACTATTAAGGCATTAATCCTGGGAATAATCCAGGGAATAACGGAATTTGTTCCGGTAAGCAGTTCCGGTCACCTTGTTTTAGCAAATCATTTTATCGGTTTAGAGCTTCAGGATATTACCTTTGAGATCGCTCTCCATATAGGAACTCTGTTATCCGTATTGATCTTTTTCAGAAAGGAGATTCTTATTCTCCTTTCTTCTCTCTATAATATTCGGGACAGATCAAAAGAGAGGGTCAGAGACCGCAGAATTATTCTCTATCTACTTACCGGAACAGTTGTAACCGGATTTTTGGGGATAATGATGAAAGCCTCAGTAGAGAAGGTGTTCTATAATCCTCTTTTTTCCGCTTTTATGTTGCTGGTCACCGGAACAATAATCTTTATCAGTGACTATATAAGACCCGGAGAGATCTTAATGGCTAAGACCGGGATAGGCAAATCAGTTATCATCGGGATCAGTCAGGCTTTTGCTATCCTTCCCGGTATTTCCCGCTCCGGCTCAACAATAGCTACTGGTATATTTCTCGGTTTAAAGAGAGCAGAAGCTGCCAGGTTTTCCTTTCTCCTATCCATTCCTGCGATACTGGGAGCGACATTATTCGATTTTCGTAAATTTACTGTCATAAGGACTGAATATTTGCCCGGTTATGCTTTAGGAACAATAGCTGCATTTATCTCAGGCTACCTCGTTATATCCTTATTGCTGACGTTGATAAAAAAGAGACAATTGAAGTTCTTTTCGTTTTACTGCTGGACAGTAGCAATACTCGTTATTCTTATCCTGCTTTTACCGTAAGGGATTATGATGGCTCTGAACAAAGCTCTTACCTACCAATCTTTCATCAATAATTTCGGAAAGGATAAACTGAGTAAGTTTTATCATGTTTATGGCCCTGAAGAGTATTTGAAGAAGAAGGTTCTGGATAGACTCATCAACAGACTGATCCCGGAAGAGCAAAGAGAATTTGATCTGGTTTTCTATTACGGAGATGATTGTGAGATAACACAGGTCCTCGATTCGATCAGTACCGAGCCTTTTTTCGCAACCGACAAGGTCATCATCGTGAGAAAATTCGATGCGATGAAAACGGCAAATCAGCAGAAAATGGTTGATTTTTTGAGTAATAATGAGATCTTTAACTATGTCATTTTTACTTCCCATAATATTGATAACCGGTTAAAAATTGCTAAAGAGATCAACAAACTCGGAGTAAGTATTCACTGCCGCAGTCCCTATAAACCCGAGGATATGCTCCCCTGGTTGAATGGAGAGATCACTTCCCGAGATAAGGAAATCGATCAGAAAGCAGCTTATCTTTTTGTTAACCGTGTCGAATTAGACTATCTTATGGCGGCTAATGAACTGGAGAAACTCTTACTCTACACAATCAATACCAGAATGATATCGGTGGCTGATGTTCAGGTAAGCACCGGAGATTCAAGGTCCTATACGATTTTTGATCTGATTAATGCCGTAGGGGACAGGGTGGTTGACAGATCGTTCATTATAACCGAGAATATGCTGGAAAACAAAGAATCGGCAGTTTTTCTGATAACGATGCTGCTACGGCTTTTTATCCAGTTATGGAAGATCAACAATCTCGTTGAGAAGGGTGTAACAACTACTGAGATTGAGTCAAAGTATCTGGCAGATATCTATATTTCTTTCCGCAAGAATTATCTCAGATTTGCCAGGAATTATTCTCTTTCCGGCTTTCCGGAAATCTTCTCGATCCTGTTAGAGGCAGACAGTGACCTGAAATCACTCAACTTAGATGAGAAGCTGATAATAGAGAGAATGCTTTTCCGGATTTTTGCCCTCAGGTAACACAAAGATGAATATTGCTGATACTTTTAAATGCGGTTTTATCGTGATAATCGGGAAACCTAATGTCGGGAAATCTACCCTGATGAACAAGCTGGTCGGGGAAAAATTATCGATTGTATCTCCCAGACCGCAAACGACCCGGCATACTATCAAGGCTATTTATTCGGATGAGGAAGCTCAAATCGTTTTTCTCGACACTCCCGGCTTTTTAGAACCAAGATACGAACTCCATCAACAGATGATCAATAAGGTTGTGAACTCTCTCAATGATGCCGATGTGATTGTCTATATCACCGATAATAACTATCCGACGGATTATGACAGAAAGGTTACCTCCCTGATTCTTAAAAGAACCAAGATCCCGAAAATTGCTCTGGTCAATAAAAGGGATGTCATTCCGGAAGAACACCTGGCTAACTCCCTTTCTGAGTTGAAAGTAATGGGCTTTGACGAAGTTTTTGCCTTATCTGCAATTCATGATAGTGATTTGTCCCGGTTGCTGATCTTGTTCAAACACTATCTTCCCTATTCTCCTCCTTTTTATGATCCGGAAAATCTTTCGGATCTACCGGTGAGATTCTTTGCCCAGGAGATTATCAGAGAACAGATATTTCTGCAGTTCAGGGATGAAATTCCCTACAGCAGCACGGTTACGGTCGAGTCATATCAAGAATTTCCTAATTTTGTGGAGATCAAAGCAAACATCTGGTTGGAACGCAAATCACAAAAGATAATCTTCATAGGAGAGAATGGGAGCAAGATAAAGAGTGTCAGGATCGCAGCCGAGAAAGAGATCTATAAATTCGTTGGAAAGAGGATAAAACTGGAATTATGGGTCAAGTTAAAAGCTAATTGGCGGAAAAAACGAAATGCCTTGAAAGAATTCGGGTATCTATGAGTTCTCTCTGGTAAAGAGTCAAAAATGAATTGACACAATAGTGGCTGTTTTTAGTTTGTCCATCAAGTTTGACAAAATTGTTATCCGGAGGATTAGCCTAATTGGCAAGGCAGCGGTCTTGAAAACCGCCGGGTTTATCCCTTGGGGGTTCGAGTCCCTCATCCTCCGCCAGTTATTCAAAAACGGAGAGGTGACCGAGTCGGCCGAAGGTGCGCGCCTGCTAAGCGTGTGTGGGGGTAAAACTCCACCGTGGGTTCGAATCCCACCCTCTCCGCCATTATTGAGCTTAGCTTTTTGTTCTGGGCCGTCGTCAAGTGGTAAGACACATGGTTTTGGTCCATGCATTCGGGGGTTCGAATCCTCCCGGCCCAGCCATTCTAATGCTGAGTTCTATTGGTTTTACTCTCGTTTAAGATGGGATGTCGTCTAAAGGTAGGACAACGGATTCTGGTTCCGTCTGTAGGGGTTCGAATCCTCTCATCCCAGCCATTTTTCCCTCAATAATTCCATTTACTGCTGCAATTATAGTATTAACCTTTGATAACTGCCACCGGTTTAGTCCGGATGACCTTCTTTAACAGTCCGCAGGCGACCATTGTTTCTACCACTGCGCTGACATCCTTGTAAGCAGAACTCCTTTCCTCCACAAGAGTCCCTTTGGTAGCAGAATGCACCAGAATAGCCAATTTTTTCATTTCTTCGATAACCTGGTAGGGGGAAGAGGTCTTCTGAGCCTCTTTTCTGCTCATAATCCTGCCGGCACCATGGCAGGAAGAGCCGAAAGTCTCCTGCATAGCAGCCTCAGTCCCGAGACAGAGATAACTGTATCTTCCCATATCCCCGGGAATAATTACCGGCTGTCCAATTTTTTGGTATTGCTGAGGAAGGAGTGGATGGTTTGGGGGAAAAGCCCTGGTAGCTCCTTTACGGTGAACGCAAAGAAGCTGCTTTTTCCTCAATCCGGTCGACTCTTTTTCTCTCTCAGGCTTGGGTAGTTTCTCTTTCAATACATTGTGTTCTTCGAGTTTAGCAATATTGTGGCTGACATCATAAAGGAGGGAGAAACCTAAACTGCCCGGGGAAATCCGGAGGCTTTCTCTCAATTCTCGTTCCACCAGAGCCATCATTACCTGGCGGTTAGACCAGGCATAATTGGCAGCACAGACCATTGCAGAATAATACTTTCTTCCTAAGGGAGATTTGATGTATGCTGAAATCAATTGATTATCAGGAAGATAAAAATCGTTGCTGTTCCTGTTTTGTTTCATTTCAGATACATAATCGCTGCATATCTGATGACCTAATCCTCTTGATCCGCTGTGAATGAGAATTATTACCTGATTCTCTTTCAATCCAAAAAAATCTGCATTTGCCCGGTCAAATATCTCTTCCACCAACCCCATTTCGATAAAATGGTTTCCGGAGCCGAGTGTTCCCATCTGTTCCAAGCCCCGGGTCCTGGCTTTGGTACTGACACAATCAGGGTCAGCACCCGGCATAGAACCTTTCTCTTCCATGAATTCCAGGCTTTCTTCCTCTCCATATCCATTCTCTACTCCCCATTCTGCTCCTTTGGTCATTATTCTTTCCAAATCTTGGGAAGTGAGTTTTTTAATGGCTCTTTTGGAACCTACTCCGGTAGGAATAGCATTATTCATTCTGTTAATAATGGTTGGTAACTTGTCTTTTATCTCCTCATAGAACAGGTTAGTTCTGATAAATCTGACTCCGCAGTTAATATCATATCCGACCCCTCCCGGAGAGATAACACCGGTTTCGTAATCCATGGCAGCAACACCACCAATAGGGAAGCCGTACCCTTCATGAATATCAGGCATAGCAAGAGAATGACCTACAATTCCCGGGAGCATTGCCACGTTTCTGACTTGCAGAAGTGATCTGTCTTTTTTTAAGTATGAGACAAGGTGGGAATTAGCAAAGATCCTGCCGGAAACCTTCATACTATCCTGCCTGGGTATTTCCCAGCGATTTTCATCTATTTTTACTAACTCGATTTTTTGAACCATGCTTCCTCCTGCTTATCTATTAACTTGGTTATTGAAAAATACATGCTGTAATTGCCTGCGTCAAGATTTTTTAGCTCAATCGCTATCGATAATCTTTAACATTCAATCCCCATAACAATAAACAAAAATGGACTAAAAAAAGCTAATAATTAAAGTTATCCGGTAGGTTTTCTGATGAATAACAGGGGAAGGGGATGAGAGTTATCACGGCAAGCGACTATTAAGCGATAGCTTAAGAAACTCTGTTTGGAAAGTCTCTTGCTTAGTATTCTGTTATTCGGTAGCGTCAAATAATTAGTAAAGAAAAGTTATTTAACATAGCGCAGCATCTCTTTCAAGACACCCGGTTGATTGGCAGCTTTCACAGCAGCTTCAGGAGAAATCAAACCCTGCTTGAACTTATCATATAGATCCTGTTCCATCGTCTGGGAGCCTGTCTTTCTCCCTTGTTGAATCACAGAGTATAGTTCACCAAGATTTCCGGAATGAAACATCTGAGTGATCTGTTTATCGTTGATAAGAATCTCTTTGATAGGGATCATTTGATTCTGGGAAGTGGGAAGTAGCTGCAGGCAAACAATAACCGCTAATGTCCGGGCTAAGCGTCCCCTGGCCATCTCATGTGACTCAGGGGGATAAAATGAAAGGAGCCTAAAAACAGCTTCCATTACACTTTTCACTTTCATAGTAGCAATCACCAGACTTCCGGAATCCACTAATTTCAGGGCATTTTCTAATATTTCAGGGCTTGAAATATCTTCGAAAACTACCAAATTTGGCTGATAGTCAAGGCATCTCTTCAAGGCATCAGGCAAAGAGACAACATCATGATGGAGTTTCTGCTGGCGGATAATAGATTTTTTGGATTCATGATAGTATTCGAGGGAATCGGAAATAACAAAGATATTCCCTGGCAGATAGGTATTATTCAAATCGACAATTGCATCGATCAAGCTGCTTTTACCGGAAGAGGGGGGACCGGAGATTATAACCAGACCGGAGTTGTTATTTTTAAAGGTCATCTTGTTTACAACGAAATCAGAGAACTTCATCTGCTCAAGATTGATCAGGCTGCGGCGGGTAGTTTTGATTCCAATGACCAATTCATCCATATCAAAATAAATGAGCAGCCGGTATCTATAGATAGAGTTATTCTCCCGGATTTCGAAATTAGTTTTAACCGATTTCTTCTTGATAAGAATATCTAACTCGAAATCGTTCAAGATGCTCACAACCATTATTTGTATCTCATCCTGAGTGAATCTCGTATCCAAATCGATAGGTTTGAACTGGGTTAAAAACTTTCCCCAAATCCGGTCTTTAGAGCCGGGACCACCAATTTCTATATATCCCGGTTTGATTGATTCCATCCGAAACAAAAAATCCCGGAAGCGATTATACATCTTTTCCTGTAATTCAAAATCTATTGCTAATTTATCTTTGAGTCTGTGAAGTTTCTCGGCGATATCAGAATGATACAGCTTCTTTCTTTCCAGAATTCCCTGAGCTACAGTTGAGCGAAAATCGGCAAATTTAATCGGTTTGGTCAAAAATCTGAACGCTCCCTGTTCTAACGCCTGATCCAGAAACTCTTTCTTATCAAATCCGGTAATGACAATAACTACTGCATCGGGATCAAAGGTTTTCAAGACTTTGAGGAATTCTATCCCATTCATTTCCGGCATAAAGACATCGGTAACATAAAGATCGAATTTTTCCGTACCGGCTAAGTTAAAGGCTTCTTGTCCGTTTTCTGCTTGATAGATATCATAATCCTCACCTTCAAGAAATTGCACGAATAATTCTCTGGTTTCTTTTTCATCATCAATGATAAGAATCTTCGGTTTCATAATAATCTCCCATTTCACCTCAAGTATCTGCTAAATCAAATTATACTGTATTCTCTGTGTTGCCAGTAAGTCAATAAAAAACATCGCAAAAAGAGAGGTATGCTTGTGAGACTCTTTATATACCCACCCGACATCCCAAAAGGATTTTGTTTCTGTTATGCCTTAACACTTCGCTCAATGCAGGGCAGAAACTATAATCAAGAGACAAATCCTCCATCTGCCTGTTGCTACCGAATTGTCCGTGAAAATGAGAAAGCAGTTCACTTGTTTAGATTAAAAAGTTAATAAAGCTACTTATTGCTTGATTTGGCTAAGGACAGTTCCTTTTTGTTGATCGGGTGCCGGCAATCGAAGAAGAAAGGGTATTGTCAGGGGGGAGGGATGAAGCAGCCAAAAGCAGCTTGGGCAGCAGATAGAGAAAGACTAAAAGCGATGACAATTCACTTTTTTTGGTAACAAAGAGTACTCAAAACTGTTACACTGATGAGCAGAGATTAAGCAAAAAAAAAGAGAGAATCTCTGGAATCATTCCGAATCCGGTAATCTTAGTCATATAGCTAAAAAAAGATATATTGCTTGACAGTTCAAAACTTCTCAAATATTGAAAAATATGATGATAATTATGATTCTGAGGCTTAGGCTATTTCGCTGTCAAAGATTCGGAAAATACAACTGAAGGAGTAATTCATGATTTATCAACAAATTAAGAAAACTATTATCCTGGTATTGTTACTGGCGGCAAGCTTGTTACTTATAGCCCAGCAACCACCACAGGGTTTTCAGGAGCTTTATGAGGAATACGGAATCCTTAGCCAGCAGCTTCGCTCCACCCAGCAGTTAGCAATGCAGGATCCGGAGATAGTAAAACAGTCTGAGGAATTTTCAGAGTTCATAGACGTTAAACTTAAAGAACAGGGAACAGAAGTAGCAGAATTAGTGGATGAACGAAACGAAGTTATTGAAGAGATAGAGACTGCCAGAGAGAATCAGGATCAGGAATCGGAAGGAGAATTGCAACCTAAGTATCAGCAGATTAGTCAGAAGTTACAACCATACATTGAGACTGTTTTTGAAGACAGTGCAGTCCAGGAAAGGCAAGCAGTGTTAGAAGCCTTGATGATCGAGAAGATGAAAGAGATCGATCCGGAATCAGAACAGAAAATGGATAGATTAGAAGAGATTACCGAAGAGATCCAAAAAATGATGGAATAATTCGGAGATTAGCTTCTAAAAAGGGTTTTGGGATAGTTTTCCGTTACTACCTTCACCATAAGGAGATAATCTTTAGCTTTTTTGTCATGAAAAAGTTAAGACTCTAAAGATTGTTGAGATAGTGTTCCAGTTGGTGATCGAAATTTGAAAAACCGTCGTAAAAGAGAGTGACGATAGGAACCGAGTATTCCTTTGAGATTTGATTGAGGATTACGCTGCTAATAGTGCCTGGCATACAACTGAAGGGAGCAACATTGATTATCAGTTTTGCTCCTCCTTCAATAAAGGCAATAGTTCTGCCTATAGTCAGCAACGCTTCCCCTCTAATTGATTCCGAGAGATAAGGGACGGCTTTGTCGATCATCTCCTGGGTGGTCGGTTCCAGGCGGTCTTTCAGCATATCCTTGAAAAGACGGTAATACTTATTCTCAATTGCCGCGACTATATTATTGGATACGATATCTTTTATCACTTCGGTTAAGGGTACACTTTTCTTTTTCTTTAGCCAGGTGGTATAATGCAGCCATTCCATAAAAGGAGCAACCCAGGCTTCGGCACCATGTTCTTCGATTTTCTTGATAAGATTATCGTTAGAGAAGGGAGAACAGCGAACGTATATTTCCCCGACGATACCTACCAGAGGTTTTGTCTCACTTATATCGATATGGAGTGAAAGCAGCTCCCGGTAAAATGAGGTTAATGTCTCGGAAAGCTGATTCTGTGTCTCTATAGCCCTGATCAGGGAAGAGGTGTTTTTTTCTAAAAGCAGCTCTACTTTCTCAGGGTTACTGGCATAGGGCCGGAGCTTACAGCCCAGTTTTACGATAATATCGGTGATGACAACAGCCTTGGCAATAAGTAACCGCAATTTTCCTGAGACATCACCATAGTTGTTTTCCGAATTTGCTGAGAACACCTCAATATCTAACCCTAAACGCTCCAGTATCATCTTTTGTAAAAAGCCGTATTGCCCGAACCTGCAAGGTCCTGAGGCACAAGGCATGAAAAGAGCTGTGTTGCTGTGAGAGTCTGGGTTGTTCTCTTCATAGTAATCTAATAAAGAGCCAAAAGTTGAAGCTGCAGGAAGGCATTCTGATCCTCTCAAACAGGCTTTTCCTTTCTGATATGTCTCCCGGTTTTCCTTCTTCAGGGGAACAGCATCAAAGTTATGAGCCCGGAAAGCTGCTGCCAGAAGTCTTGTGCCGTGAGGATGCATCGGGGGGAATAGAAGCTTCTTATTCTTGTAACCGACATCTTTATTATCCCTTTGTTTTTTGAGCTCACCACTAAGAAGACTGTTTTCTTTTTCTCCGTTCTGTTTAACTGTTTTTGCTTCCTGATAACTCTTTATTCTATCCAGAAAAGCCTCTATCCTGGTCATGTATCCGGCATTACCGCTGTGTTCATCTAATTCCAGTATCAGGAAAGGTTTGTCAGACCAGATTTTTTCCAGGATGCTCAGGATAAAGGAGTCTGGTCCGCAGTTGAAATTAGTCAGGAAGAGAGGGAAAAAATTCGGAAAGCTGTTGAGTTTTTCAGCTGCACTAAAAAACTTTTGTCCGTAACTCCAGTACATGTTATTATAGACAGGATTAATCTCTTCTCTCCTTGCCGGGATCAGATCATAGGGGATCAGGGTGAAGCCATACTTAGCAGTATCTTTAATCAGAGCGAGATTCAAGGCTTCATCATATAGATTATAAGCCCGTCCCATGACAACCAACACAGGCTTGTTATCGGAAGATAGTATCTTGCTTAATTCCAGGCTCTGTTCATAAGTGTCATCAATGCTTTTCCTTTGCAAGGTTTCTGCTTTGGTAAAAGCTTCGGCGATTTCTTTCTCTGTCAGAGAGAACCGCTGAGACAGATACCGGTGAAGACGCTTAATATTCTTCTCTTTAGCTTCACTAAAGTCAATCACCGGAGTAATCAACTCGCTGCTCTCTATCTTATTGTAGTTTAAGATACTATTGATAATTGCCGGAAAAGACTGAGTTATAACACAGAAATAGGAGTTTGTTGTCTTGGAATTTTTAGTATCACGGATAATATAAGGGACAAAGATGTTCTTTTTCCTATTCTTCAGGAGATAGATAATATGACCCATGGCCAGTTTCATCGGGTAACAGATTTCATTGGGACTATACTTCAAGCCGAGACCGGTTGTTTCTCTGGAAGAAGAGGGAGAAGATTCAATGGTAAAATCGAGTTCCGACCAGAATTTATACCAGAACTGACTGTGGGAATAGAAAAAAAGGGTTTTCGGTATAGTAATTATCCGGCCCCTGTCGCTGCTTGGTTCACTTCCTGCTTTTTCCCCGGCAGAATGATATCTTACCGGATTATCCGATCCGGGGAAAGAGAAATACTTACGGTATCTATCATCGGTTTTCCGACTTTTAGTATCTTCCCCGCATTTTTGACCCCAGGAGACCACAGAATCTTCAGTTTCCAGATAAATGATCAGACAACGATTTTGACATTTATCACATTGTCGCTCCTTAAAATCTATCTTCTGGTCATCCAGATCCCATCCCTTGAAGAGAGTCTCTTTACCGGTCATTTCCCGGATAAGAAGTTCGGTCATTCCCAAAGCACCCATGATATGGCTATGACGAGAGGTTTTGATCTTTTTCCCCAGTATATTCTGAAAAGCTTCTACTAATCCCCGGTTTCTGGCTGTCGCGCCTAAAAACAGTATCGGCTCGGACACCGGTCTATTCTGTACTACTCTATGCAGATAATTACGGCAAACTGCATGGAGCAGCGAAGTTACGACTTCCTCTTTGGAGTGACCATCAACAATCAGTTTTTGGGCATCCATTTCCATAAAGACTGTACAACGGTCATTCATTTTAGGAGCAGATACTCCAGCACTGAGTGTCTCGAAATCATCCAATCCGATATTCAGTACCTGAGCCTGCTCTTCCAGAAAGGATCCAGTCCCGGCAGCACAGGCATAATTCATATTAGCATCTTTCATCCAGCCGTCATCAACAAGAATATACTTGGAATCCTGTCCCCCTATCTCGAAAATGGTTCTTACATCCTTATGTTCTCTCAATGCTCCTTTGAGATGAGCAGTGATCTCGTTTGTGATCATATCCGCTCCGGCATAAGAACCAACGATTTTTCTACCGCTGCCTGTCGTTCCCATTCCCTTGACCTGCAAGTCCAGTTGATGGATGTTTTGGTACTCCTTTATTCCTTTCAGCAATTTTTGATATGCGGCAATGGGGTTACCTGATGTTCTCCGGTAGAAGTTGAACAGTATCTCGCCGGTTTCGGAGTTTCTAACTACCCCCTTGGTACTTGTCGAACCTATGTCAATACCCAAGAAAACAGGTATGGTTTGATTGTCAGATATCACATCAATACTGATTTCATTGCCATAACGGTCAATGTATCTGTGCTTCAGATGTTCCTTGTTTTCGGAAGGTCTAAAGGTAAGTCTTTTTTCAAACGCCTGAGATGTCTTTACCGGTTTGTTCGAAGAATAACTATGCAGGTTCTCCTCGGAATGAATGAAATGGTATCCCGAAAGAGCGACAAAACTCTCTGGCTTTTCGGGAATAATTAGCTTGTTCTCGGGTATCAGTCTGGAGAAATAATGATAAAAAAGGGGATTCTTTACCAGCCCCCCGATCAAGAGGATTTTCCCTTCGATAGCAGTTCCCCGGAGAAGAGTGGTATAACACGACTCAGCCATTCCTTTGGTTAAACCGTTCCAGAGTTCTTCGACCGAATATCCTTCCTGTTGCCGGTGAATTAGGTCGCTTTTGGCAAAAACAGCACATCTACTGGCAATCGAAGGTATCCTTCGGGTCGGTTTGATTTTTTCGAGATCACGGAAGGATAATTCCATCCTTATCATTTGTTGATCAAGGAAAGAGCCGGTACCGGAGGCACAGAGAGAGTTAGTCTGAAAGCGGTGAAATCTTCCTTTCCGGATTTCCAGGAGTGATAAGGAGGCAGCCCCAATATCAATAACATACTGGATATCATCGGCAAGCCGGCTGGTGTAATGAATGACCGGAATGGTCCAATCGAGAGGTTTGATGGAACTGTTGTTGAGGAGGATGTAGCGGTACTTCCCTGTTACAGTTCCCACTATCTGAGAACGATCTGACGGTAATTGATTTTCTTCGATTTCCCGGATGATCTTTAAGGGATCAGAAAAGTGTTCTTTTATTATTATCTCTTGTGGTTCAATATCATTGCCTATTACTGCTTTAAGAGATTTTGTTCCTATATCATAACTAATTTTGATCATTTTTTCCCTAGAAATTTTATCATCTGAAACTGGGGTTGTTTACTCATCAATACCTGTCTGTTTATAAAAAGAATTCGGGTTGATTTTGTTTCTCGACTACAGGTTCAATCAGGCTTTGATGGTTGACAGCACTATTATTAACCTCTTTGGAAACAGGCTGTATAAGTGTTTTGTTTACGGGATAGGGTTTAAGCATTTCCAGTAAAGCACTTTGGTCAGTAGAAAAAAGCCAGTCCCTGAACGATGAAGGATTAATTATCACCGGCATTCGGTGATGGATCGGCAAAAGTTGACCATTGGCTTTTGTAGTAATAATGGCAAATGCTTTCTCATTTTCCGGAAAATCTGCTTGAGGGTCATTCCAAATTCCGGCAAAGAAAAACAGAGGTTCATCTTTGACGGTTATATAGTAAGGCTGGCGATCTGCTTTTCTCCATTCATAAAAACCGTTTGCCGGAATGAGACATCTCCTTTTGTCAAACGACCCTTTAAAAGTGGGTTTTTCGGTAATTGTCTCCGACTTGGCATTAATGATAGTGAAGGGTTGTTTCCCGCTACTGGAGTGATAGACAAAATCGGGCATATAGCCCCATTTCCGGTATGAAAGCTCTATTTTGTTATTATTATTCAGCAACACAGGTATTGAAATACTCGGAGCGATATTGTAATGGGGCGACCATTCAACGTTACTCTCTATCAGATCTGCGTATTTCATTATTACATCTATCTTGGAAAAAAGGGCAAAACGTCCGCACATAGTAGATCACTCCTAAGCTTTTACTTTAAGCAATTCACCCCAGCAGGTTGTATAGCGGGGAGACAGCATTTCTCTTCTCATTTGCCACCCCTGTTTGATCCCGGCGCCGGCAAATGAGATAGCCTCCTGCCCCCATTTGCGGTTAATTCTGTCCATACAGTGCATGATCTGAGAACGGCGGTCCTGGGGATAAGAGGTTTCGAAGAGATCGAGAGGAGCTTCTTCTTCAGGAATGATATCCGTTAACATCACACCGACTTTTTTATATCTGTACCCCTCACGATAAATCTCATCTAAAATCCTGCCTGCTGTTTTCATAAAATCAGGGGGATAAGCTGAATATCCGGAGAGCTTTAGTTCCCGGTAATTAGCATATTGAGGCTCATTTTTAAAGGGATTAGTTGTTAAATAGACCAATATTCTACGGGCGAGTGAGCCCTGTTGTCGTAATTTAGCAACAGCGTTCAGGCAATATGAAGATGCTGCTTCCCGGATCTCTTCTCTCGACTCCACTATTTTGCCAAAAGACTTGGAGGAAACAATTCCTTTCTTCGGTTCGCTAACCTGTTCCAAAGAGAGACAGGATTTACCTCTTAACTCCTCTACTGTTCTGAGCCCGACAACTGTCATTTTATCTCTTATCCAGTCATCCGGTTTGAGGGTCAAGTCCCAGGCGGTAAAAATACCCTCTCTTTTCAGCATCTTGGCATAACGATAACCTATACCCCAGATATCGGCCACGGGAGTATGCTGCAGAATATGGTTCCGTAATTTTTCATCTATGATTGTAAAAACACCATCTTTATCTTTTCCTGGAACCACGTACCTTCTGTCATTTTTTTTGGCTATTTTATTGGCAACCTTACATAAGGTTTTGGTCGGTGCTATCCCTACAGAAATGGGGATACCGGTACATTGACGAATAGTGTTTCTGATTTTTTCTCCAAAACTGTCGGTATCTGTGATATTAAGACCCGCTAAGGAAAGAAAAGCTTCGTCTATGGAATAGACTTCGATCTCCGGGCTGAAATGAGAGAGCAGAGACATAACCCGGAAGGACATATCTCCATAGAGGGCGTAGTTAGAAGAGAAAATTGTTACCTTATGTCTCTTCAATAGATGTTTAATCTTGAAATAGGGGACACCTCTTTCTACCCCAAGAGCTTTCAGTTCAGGTGATAGAGCTACAATACAACCATCATTATTAGAAAGAATCCCAACGGGAAATCCTTCTAACTCCGGTCGAAAAGCTCTCTCACAAGAGACATAGAAATGATTGCAATCTATCAGAGCAAATAGCTCCTGATCATTCTTGCCTTGTAACACTTATCTCATCCTGCCATATTCCAATTCTGTTAAACTAACCTCATTGCTCAACTGCCGGCTTCCGGATTTTTTACAGTTAGCCTTTCTGGCACCAACCCAGTAGCGGCTGCCGGCAAAATTTCTTCAAAAATTCTCTTGGGACCAATCTATCCGGACGATATTGTTGATACAAAGTCAAACTTTATGGATAACATAAGTCACCACACCCCAGATAGTCATATCCATCCACTCTTCGACCTGCAATGAAGGATAGTCCCTGTTTTCAGGTACCAGGAGATATTTCCCTTTTATAATCTTCAATCTCTTAACAGTAAGCTCTCCGTCAATAAAGGCGATAACTATCTTGTTATGGGAGGCTTCCAAAGAACGGTCAACGATCAGAATATCATCTTGATGGATCCCGGCATCAATCATAGAGTTACCTTCCACCCGGACAAAATATGTCGAAGCGGGATGAGAGATCAAATATTCATTCAGATCGAGCGAATCTTCAATATAATCCTGAGCCGGAGACGGGAAACCGGCTGGGATCTTCATTCCGATCAGAGGGCGCAGAATTTTTTTGGCGGGGTCAAACCGGTAAACTGTCTTGATACTGTTATCTGTTTTTAACCTGCAATCATCTTTACTCATCTATGTTTTACTCCCTGTTCATTTCTAATTCAAAGAGAAGAAATTAACTGCAATTTAGTCAAGCAGTCTTTTCAACTTCTAACCCTGGTAACTTCTTACTTTGTTATTGAATCGAGTCATATTATTGTTTATCATCGCGAGTGTTTCCGCAGGCAATCTAATATCTAAGAGCGATTCTGAGCCGAAATCCTTTAGTTACCACCCTAACTGTTAAAGAAAGAAGCAGTTTAAAAGGCTATAGAGAAAGGGTATGAGTGAAATATACCACATCAAAAACGCAAGCAGAAAAACTTTGGCATATATTTTGCTTCTTTTTTACTATTGCAGACTTTTTATCAAGGTAAGATATTTATCCTGAAAGCAGCATTATTTAAAAAATAATGAATTGGCTTTTTTACGGGATTAAGAGGATTGACTGCCGGGAGGAACAGATGTTTATCTGTACTCTGTCCAGGTACCATATTACAAAAAACGGGAGGAGTGTTATGAAAAGGTTATTTTTAATCCTAACAGTTTTGACGATTTGCGCAGGAATAAGTCTGAATTCCCAAACAGCAATTCCACCATCGGAAGGAGACGGCACAGAGAGTAATCCTTATCAGATTGCATCTTTGGCTAATCTTTACTGGATAAGTGAAGATATTGGTAACTGGGATAAGTCCTTTATCCAGACAGTCGATATTAATGCTTCGGAAACGATCGATTGGTTTGACGGGAACGGATGGAAACCTATTGGAGTGCCGTTTTATGACGAGATACCATATTCGGGACCACCCTTCACAGGAAGTTATGACGGACAGGATTTTGTTATCGACAGTCTCTTTATTTCCCGAAGTGGTGACGGAATTGGACTTTTCGGTGCGACCGAGGGGTCTGTTATTCAGAATGTCGGTTTGACTAATGTTTTTTTTGACGGCTATTTATGGAATACAGGAGGAATAGTCGGTGTCCATGCTTCCAATTCATTGATGAATAATTGTTATGTAACGGGTCAGATTACAGGAAAGAGCATAATTGGAGGCATTATCGGGCATAATAGTGATTCAACTGTCAACAGTTGCTACAGTGAAGTCGAGGTTATCGGAGAAAGTGATCTCGGCGGCTTGATTGGACATAATGAGTTAGCTTCTGTAGTCCAAAGCTATAGCGAGAGTCTTGTCCGGGGATCTATGGGAATTGGAGGTTTAGTTGGGAGGAGCACTTTCTCTTCGATTATCGATAGCTACAGCACTTCCAACGTTGAAGTTCAGGGTTATGGAAGTAGTATCGGGGGATTAATAGGTTACAACGATGCTTCAATTGTAAACAATAGTTACTATGATTATGAAGCTGTTCTTTTGAATGGTGAACATGTCATAACAATAGGAGCTCTGGATAACGAGACTTTTACAGCCTGGCTCGGCAATAATCTGTCTCTGGATATCGCTGATTATTTCAGCTTTGATGGAGAAGACTACCTGATTGGTTCCGAACAGGATTTCTGGAAGTTGCTGTTATTTGGTCAGTTTCCTGCCAATAGTTTCAAACTGACCTCCAATCTCGATCTATCAGGCAGAGACAATATATTTATCCCTTATTTTACCGGCATTTTCTTGGGGAATGGACATACCATAATCAATTTTAATGCGGATTTTTCGGAGACTAACTACTCCTCTATCGGTTTATTTGGTTCTACTTATGAAGCCGAGGTCAGAAATTTAAACCTGACCGGTTTTTCCGTTAAGGGGAAGGGTGATATCGGAGGTTTAACAGGAAGCAGCTATGACTCGAGTTTTCATAATATTCAGCTGTCTGGTATTGTTGAAGGTTCCTTTAATGCCGGAGGTTTAGCAGGAAGCGGAAAGCTGATTCATATTAAAGACTGTGAAAGCAACGTAAGTATATCGGGAATCGGCAAAGCAGGGGGTTTAGCAGGAGTTACTTACTTCAGTGAAATCGAAAACAGTTATAGCATTGGTAGTGTTTCGGGTAGTAACTGGATAGGTGGCTTAGCGGGAATGATTGATGGTCAAACTATTGTTCATAACTGTATTAGTAAAGGTGTAGTGCAAGGATCGAGTGCTGTAGGAGGGTTAATTGGTGAATCCGGGTTATCTTCAGTAGTGAGAAGCTTCAGCGAAGGAAATGTAGAGGGGGATGATACTGTCGGAGGTTTAATTGGTTATCTTTCTGAGAGTTATGTCTCTGATAGCTATAGTACAGGAGATGTTGATGCCACATCATACGCAGGAGGTTTAGTTGGTTTCGTTTTCTATTCGGATATTGCAAACTGCTACAGTCTGGGCAATGTCACCGGAGATTCTGCATCTGGTGGTTTAATAGGTTATAATTATGATTTCTTAGACTCAGTAATCAGTAACAGTTATTGGAATACCGAGACTTCAGCTCAGTCATATTCTGAAGGGGGTGAGGGAAGGACAACAGAAGAGATGACCTATCCCTATGCAGCGAACACTTATGCCGGCTGGAATTTTTCCGAAATATGGCAGGCTGACCCGGGTTATGATTGCAATTCCGGTTATCCGTTTCTTACAGAGATGCCCCTTTCAACAGAGGAAGAGGAAGAAGGGAATATTGTGGACGTAACCAAGACAGCAGTTTATCTCTATCCCAACCCCTTCAATCCGGAAACGACAATATTTCTGGCTTTAGCTGAAAAAGATATTAACAGACCTGTCACGGTTACGGTTTACAACATAAAGGGTCAGAGAGTAGCGGTTATTTTAGAAGACGAGATTGTCAGAGAAAACGAGCTTAAACTTGCCTGGAGAGGAAGTAATGATCAGGGTAAAGAGCTTTCTTCCGGTATTTATTTCGTTAGAATAGAAACTAACAGCAATACTATCAGCCGTAAAATTACTCTGCTCAAGTAAGAGTACGGCGAATTTCAGAGGGCTTTCTTTTTGCACGGAAGGGATGCGAGACAATTCGCATCCCCTTTTTACAGGGTTGACATAATAACAGGATTGATTATATTATCCGTAAAAAGGAATAATGATGAAAAAGTCACCAAAGCAAGTCAGTCTGGAAAAGCAGATAATGACTCATGTAGAAGGGAAAACAGCTCAGGCTGCGGAACTTCTCTTTAACGACAGGGAAGTCCAGGCTTTGCAGGATTACGCAAATAATGTATCAATAAAACGGCTCGGTTTTAACGATCATGGTCCGGTACACATGCGTAAAGCAGCCTTGAATGCTACGACCATGCTAGATTTATTAACCAAAGCGAAAATAAAGCTCAATTTGGAAAAAGAGGGGCTTGGGACTGCCGAAGACAGTAAAGTTGCCGTTTTGATTGCTTCTTTACTGCATGATATTGGGATGACCGTTTCCCGGGATAATCATGAGTTTATCAGTATCACTCTGGCGATCCCGATAATTGAACGGACTTTGGAACGGATTTACAAGAATGACATATCAAAAAGAGTTATTCTCCGCTCCATTATTATTGAAGGGATTTTCGGTCATATGGCGACCCAGACGATAAACACTTTAGAAGCAGGATTGGTTCTTATTGGAGACGGTTGTGATATGGAAAACGGCAGAGCACGAATACCACAGCTTCTGTCTAACAAGCCCAAAGTGGGAGATATCCATAAATACTCATCGATCGCTATTCAAAAGGTAGCTTTTTCCGAAGGGGAACAAAAACCGATCAAAATAGAGATTGAAATGAGCCAATCGGTAGGTTTCTTTCAGGTGGAAGAGGTACTTTTTCCGAAGATATTATCGAGTCCCGTTAAGCGATATATTGAACTATATGCCGGGATAAAGGGGAAGGATCTCTTACGATATCTATAGGCTGCAAATTATTTGTATGATAAGGCTTTTCGTTTTTTGAGTAAGAAGATAAGAGAACTTACTCTGCAGTTTGATAGAATTTGTGAGATTGTTCTTGATAATCAGGTAAAAATAGATATCATCGCCGTTTAACGGACGGCTTTCCCACATACCAGCCAAGCTCTGTTCATAAACATAATGACTTACAGCTGAACGGTAAACGCTGATCCGGCAGCTTATCCGGGTATTCTTCTGCTGCCAGCTAATGTTTTCAAAGAAGAGGATACCTTTTTGGAAGTCATTGATTTCCGGTATTCTTCTTGATAGGTATTCAAGGCAGGTAGTTATACTAAGGTTGGGAGTAACCTTATGAAGCCAATCCCAGGCAACTGCGGTTTTGTTTTCATCCCTGATCTTCCCGGTATCGTCAAAAACTCTATACCGGGCATAATCCCTATTATGCAACTTCCAGCGGAAAGTGTCTTTAGAAGTTCGATATATAACCTGTAAGTATTGCTCAGTCCGTGTTATCGGCATTTTTTCAAAATACCGGGTATCGGGATGTCTCCAGATGTCAAAATAGACGTTGATTGTCCAGCCGGGATAAGGGACTATTCTCAAACCGTAATATACACCTCTTTCATTATCAAAATTTGCCTGCGAAGAAAAGGGATTACCGTGCCAATGAGGAAAATACCTGTCATATTGACGGTACAGCAGCAACTGCCGAAAAGGACTCTTTCCCCATCTGAGAGCAGCAACTATTCCCGTTCTGCCTCCGAGACGGGCATATTCACCCAAAAGATCAATCTCACCGGCTTTGAAGTTGATAAAGAACCCCTTTGAATTGTAGTTATTGCTTAATTCTTGCTCAAGGAAAACTCGGTCGAATTTATGCCTAGAATAGTATAAACCTCCTGAACCAGCTCTGTTTTTTACTTTCACTGCCAAACCACTGATTTTTTCCCCTACACTGTTTCTGAATTCACTCTTATCTGTGCCATAGGGATAGAAGGTTGATATTTTCTCATCTTTGATAGAAGCATCAAGTTCTGTCTCTGAATAAAAGGGGATAAATTCCAAGGGGGGTATTACTATATGGGCAGCGAAACCCTCCATGGACCATAGTTTATACGGGTTTGTATGACTACGGAGAGGGGTGTAATTTTTTACCGGATGAGTGGTAGCAGCAGAACTCTTGGAAAAACCGGATTTGGAAGCGAAGGCAATACCCTGTCCCAAAGAGAGCCGGTATTTTCCAATGACAACTTGCTGAACCTTTTTTTCCGTCTGGTGATTAAAATAGTAAGAATGATTCCGGGCAAGCGCCCTACTCCCATAATTACTAAGAGTTACAAAACCAAGAACCGTATCCTGATTCCGAACTTCAGTTTTTTGATAATATCGGGCAGAAGTCTCTCCGGAATAAGAGCGGATATAGCTCCGCTGACTCTGATACAATGAAAGGGGTAAACTGACTTTTCGGGGAGTTTTAATTGAAGAGATGGTTGTCATCTCTTCAGAGAGTTCAAAGGAAATGTAGGGGAGAATACTCTTGATCTTCTCATCTGAAAAACCTATGCTCTGTAAATCCTCAAGGTTTCTAATAGGTTTGCTATTGCGACTGCTTATAATAGACCGGATATCTTCATCTGATATTCCGGGAATGAGTCTGAGTTCGTAGCTTTCTGCAGTATTGATTCTTATGGTGTTTCCGGTTTCCTCCGGTCTTTCCAATCCTATTTCTTCGTGCCAGTTTTCTTCATCAATAATCAGGTCAGCAGGGGCATCAGCTCTCAGAAGTGAATAAAATGAACAGAACTGAAGAAGAATAAGAACAGCAAATCGGACAGAAAAGGGAGTAGTTTGGTTACAAGCCATCTTACTCTATTCAGAAACGACTTTGTCAAAGCTATATGTCAGTGAGATAAAATGAGTAGGAGCAAGATATCTGTGGGTTAAGAAACTATAGGTCACCTGCAGTGGAGCTGGAAGCAGAATAATCCCCGCACCGATCCTATCCGGCTCATACTGGTAACCGGCTAAAAGAGCCAGTTGAGGATAAAGGCGATGAAAAGCACCGAATTTCAGAGTAAAGTCATAACCCTTTTCTTTTTCGATCCCCACAGAAAGAGAGCTGTTTCGGGATAAAGAGTGATTAACCTCCCAATGAACTACGATTGGGAGAAATTGTCCTTGAAACCTTGTTTGTGAAACATTTCTAAGGGAAAATCCAAGGGTAAATGAGTCATAATAGACGATAAAACCGCTATCCAGAGCAAAAGCCCGGGCAGTGTCGAAATTTCTGATCTGAGTTTGCAGCATTCTAAAGGAAATACCAAAGGCGTATAATTCTCTTCTGAGATTGAACGAGAGATTTGATACCGTTTCCTGATAGAGCGGATGTGCAAGATGACTCCCTCCAAGATAGAATCCCCACTGACCGGAAAGGGTGGAAAGGTGCAGAGTATAATAGGGAAGATCAGCAAGATTATAGAGATATGACCCTCCCGCTTCAGCACCAGGATATATAAATGCCGGATTGATATTAGTTCCGGAGGGATTTTCCGACAGAAAAATCAAACCGCTGACAGCGTTATGTGAGGCGGAAACCGGTATGGTTAGATCTGCTGCAGCAACAGCAGTAATAGATATTATAATCCCCCATATAATGAATGCCCTCTCCATAGGAGGATTAAAAAAGCAATATTATTTCAGAGTCAAGAAGTTTTTTTCTGTTAATAAATAAACCGTTTCCGGGGAAGTGAGAGAGAGGAGAGACTAAAAGGTAATCTTAACCATTACCGGTAAAAAAGAAAAAGGGAAATTCGTCTTAGAAAGGTAATATCAGACGAGACAGTCTTTTGTCTCCGGGTCGAAGAAATGCCCTTTAGACATATCAAAAGTGATCTTGATCGTACTTCCCATTTTAGGCATCTTTTTGGGGTTAAAACGAGCCGTGATCTTATGGTTTTCCGTGCTCAAGAAAACCAGATGCTCGTTACCCATTGGTTCAACAATATCACAGACAGCTTCCAGATCCTGAGGGAATTCAGCCATACTGTTAAAATCCTTGTCATAGACATCCTCAGGTCTGATTCCAAAGATAATCTTTTTTCCGGCGTAATCTTTCAGCTTAGCTGCATGTTCTTTGAACAGAGCAACCTTGAAGTTATCGAAACTGAAGGAAAGATTATCGTTATCCTTTTCCAGTTTTCCGGTAAACTGATTGATAGCAGGACTTCCAATAAATCCTGCAACAAAGAGGTTTGTAGGATTGTTATATACCTCCAGAGCTTCGTCACACTGTTGAACTAAACCCTCTTTTATCACGACAATTTTATCAGCCATTGACATTGCCTCCACCTGATCATGGGTAACATAGATCATTGTGGTTTCAAGTTTCTTATGGAGTTTAATAATCTCTGCTCTCATTTGAACCCGTAGTTTAGCATCAAGATTGGATAACGGCTCATCGAAAAGGAAAACCTGAGGTTTACGGACAATTGCTCGCCCTAAAGCAACCCTCTGTCTCTGTCCCCCTGAGAGCTCTTTGGGTTTCCGGTTCAGAAGGTGATCTATCTCCAATAGGGCAGCAGCTTCTTTGACCTCTTTGTCAATTATCTCTTTTTTGGTCTTTCTTAGTTTGAGAGCAAAAGCCATATTATTATAGACTGTCATATGAGGATATAGGGCATAATTTTGAAAAACCATTGCTATATCGCGGTTCTTGGGCAGAACATTATTGATCAACCGGTCTCCGATATAGATATCACCCGAGGTAATGGTTTCCAAGCCGGCAATCATTCTGAGAGCAGTTGTCTTTCCGCAACCGGAGGGACCGACAAGGATAGCAAATTCCTTATCTTTGATTTCGATGTTCATATCTATTACTGCTTTGACTCCGTTATCATAAACCTTATTAACATTGTTGAGTGTCACTTTTGCCATTTACTCTAACCTCTTTTCTTATTTGATGGAATATTTTGTTTGCAAACTCCACTGTCAAGAAATAACTCCTTCACTCTGGATACTTCCTTCTGAGACTGTTTGGTTTTCCCTTTTCGATCCCCTGTTACATCCTTAGTAAACCATTAGGAAATACTACAGTCGGACCAGGTAGGATTATAGACTTTCCTAATGGTATCCTAATGTTACGAGAGAGAAGATCTACCGGAAAAGACCGCCTTTATATTCCAGAGGGGAGAAAGATGAGATTATAAACAACAATTTTGAACTAAACTGACAGTAGAACGAAAGAAAGAACGATCATCTTTTTAACACACAGAGCGAGATAGAAGTCGATGACAGCTTAATTCGCTTATGATGAGTCTCTCCTTCTCTTTCCGGTAGTTATCAAGCTTGTTTCCCGATGGCAAAAAAGGTAAGAACTATTACCATTCATTTTCTTTTTTTCGATGATGCTTACCCCAGCCGGATTGAAATCGCTTTTGATAACTCTCCAATAAGGACTCAAAAAAGCATAGACAATTATGGTGAATATTCTTGCCTGATGACTGATGATCAGAATGTCATCATCGGTTTTTTTGACTAATTTTATGATCTTTCTTGCTTGCAGGAGATAATGAAAAATCCGAAAGGTCACGATCGATTTGGCTACACAAAGGTAAATCCAGTATTTTAGTTTTATCATACCGGGTAAACGGGGAGGAGATATATATATCTCTGCTAATTGAGGTACAGCCTTTGACTTGATAGGCACATCAGAACTCTTCATAAAGGCAGTTGCTGTCTGTTTTGTTCTTTTTAAAGGGCTGTAAAAGATATTGGAGTAAAGGTTTTTTAAAGACTCTCCCAATACTGCTATCTCTTTTTGACCCAATGAAGTCAGGCTTGAGCTGTTCCATTTTTCCAGAATTTGTAGAAAATCTTTATGATTGACCTTCTTTTGCAGGTCTTCCAAAAGATGGGAAGCAGTTCCATGTCTTACTATATAAACTCTCATAGCGATAATCAACTGAATTATTCTGATTTACCGATAACTATCCTGACCGGGAACAACTCGATATAAGCGGAACCCCGTTCAGTCAGTTTTATCTGCTGTTCTTTCAGGTTTGCTGCCAGGATATCCGACAACCTATGCTTTTTGATAAGAGTGATAGGGAGCAGAAAGTTTGCCAGCTCTAAATTGCTGTATTCTGTATCCAGATTGAAGTCTTTGAGAATCCCAATGATCTGACCGGAATGAACTGAGTTGAACAACATAGCGTTCTCCTGCTAAAAGGTCTCTTTTTTAAACTTCGCATAACTGTATTTGATGAGAAAGGGGGATATCAAGGAAGTTACGATGACCATCATTACAGTTGCAGAAAGGACATCGGTAGAGATCAAGTTTCTCCTTACTCCCATTGAGGCAATAATCAAAGCTATCTCTCCCCGGGGAACTACTCCGGATCCAATACGGACAGCACGGATCGTGTCGAATTTAACAATTTTAGCACCAATAGCACTGCCGAAGAACTTACTGATAACTGCTAAAAGAAGAAACAATGTAAGATACAAGGGCTTAATACTAAAATCTCTTAACTGGATGGTCAAGCCTATGCCAACAAAGAAAAAATGGATAAAGAAAGACTTTCCTAACTGAGAAATTCCGTTATTAACCAGAGTTCTGAATTCTGTCTGATTTATAAACAGTCCGGCAAGATATGCTCCTGTTATTGCCGCTAAACCTGAAATTTCAGCAAACCAGGAATAGAAAAAGATAATTGCTATACTGAGCGATAAAATCGAGCCGTCAAGTTTCAGTTTTTTGCTGTTGGAGTAGATTATGGGTATTAGATAGACACCTATGATGAAAGCAAATATCGAATAGAGGGAGATTTTTAGGAGAATTTGGAACAACTGGCTTTGATGGAAAGCATCATAAGAGGTTTGTTCGATGGAGATACCGAAAATCAGGGAGATGACTAATATACCCAGGATATGATCTATGATAGCACTGTTTATAATGCAACGTCCCTCGATACTGTTCAGTTTATCGATATCCATAAGGGTTATGACTGAGATACTTATACTGGTCGCAGTAAAAATAACTCCAATTAAAAGGCTCGGGAACAAGCCGTAATTAAAGAAATATGAGAGCAGAAATCCACTGGCAAAGGGGAGAATAAAACCTCCCAAGGCAGGCGAGAGAGCTTTTTTTGATTCTTCACGGATCTTTTTAATATTCGTTTGGATACCAGCTTCAAAGATCAAGAAAAGAATTCCAATCTGGGCAATCCATTCAATAGTTCCTTTCTTTTCTGCAAAATTCAACAGAGTAGGTCCGAGAATTATTCCCAGGAAGATAAGAGCAATAACCGGAGGAAATCTCAGTTTAATTGAGACAGCGCGGACAATAATAGCCAGAATGAGAATGATAGCGATCTGGAGAACTAAATCCATAGCATGGTTCATAGTACCTAAAACCTGTTTTTATTGAGATCTAACATCATTAGTGGTAAAAACGATTGTATTTTCAGGATTATCAATAAGTATAGAGATCTCAAGAAATCGGAGATTTCCGGTACCTTTCTTGTGCGGGACTTCTAAAAGGTGGAAAACAGTTACGTGTCTGACGATATTGACTCTCAAAACCATAATCAGCTGAATTCGTCTATATTACCAATAACTATCTTAGTTGGAAACAACTGGATATAACCGGTACCAGGTTCAGTCAGATCTATCTGCTGTTCTTTCAGAATTGCAGCCAGATGACGTGGAATTTGCTTATCCGTTATTGTAGAGATAACCAGTGAAGATTCTATACTTTTTTTATGACTGTGGATACTAAGTCCGGCAAAGACGGGGATAAGATAGGCTATTCTGCGAGCCAGGGAAGTAGAACTAACAACAGCAGCATTATGAATACCGACTTCCAGCATTGCTGAAAGGAGATCCGGTAACTTGTGCTTTTTAAAAAGGGTGATCAGCATCAGAAAATGCTCCGGCTGCATATTATTGTCTTCTGTATCCTGATCGAACTCTTTGATAATCTCAATGATCTGATCGGGATGAACTGAGTTGAGCAGTTTTTCGCTCAGCACCGGATTCTTGAGGAGCCGGGCAGATTTGGCAAGCAAACGAAGATATATCTTGTTATGTTGATTGGCACAACCGAATAAAAAGATAATCTTGACTGCGCCTAATCTTGGATTTCCGTAATCTATTCCTTCCTTACAGATCACGATCATCAAGAACAGGTTTTCGACATATTCGCATCCGGCATGGGGGATGGCAATATTGGGTAAAATCTCAGTATTCCCTGCCTGTTCTCTCTGGAGTAAAGATCTATAAAAATAACGCTGGCTTTCTATGTAGCCCTTCTTTGCCAAATGTCTGGTCATCTCTTTGAAGAGTTCTTTTTTGTTTCTTGCTTTGGGATTGATAATTATCAAATCCTGATTAATGAATCTTTCCAGCATATCATGCTCCTTGCTGCAATTTCTCCCATCTAAAAGGTTTCTTTTCTGAATTTAGTGTAGCTGTATCTAATCAGGAAAGGTGCTGCCAGAGACGAGATAATTACCATTAATACTGTTGCTGAGAGAACGTCCACTGAGACCAGATCTCTACTTATTCCCATTGAAGCCATGATCAGAGCGACCTCTCCTCTGGGTATCATTCCAAAACCGATACGGGAAGAACGAGTCGTATCGAATTTGGCTAATCTTGCTCCGAAGGCACTACCAAAGAATTTGCTAATAATGGCTAAAATAACAAAAAGAATCAAAAAAAGCGGTTTTATGCTCAGTTCCTTTAAATGTAGAGTCAGCCCGATGCCGATGAAGAAAAAATCAATAAAGAGAGTTTTCCCTACTTGGGAGATACCGGTATTGACAAGATGACGGTATTCAGTCTGTCCAATAAACAATCCGGCGAGATAAGCACCGGTAATAGCAGCCAGCCCGGACATTTCGGCAAACCAGGAATAGAAAAAGATAACTACTACACTGACGGAGAGCATTGACCCTTCAATATTGAGTTTTCTGCTGTTGATAAAGATCGAAGGTATTAGATACAATCCAACTACAAAGGCGACAATAAAATAGAAGATAATTCTGATAATGGTTAAAAACATTTCGCTCTGATAGATGGTTGCAGAGGAGGACTTTTCAATAGAAAGCCCAAAAATGAACGATATGAGCAAAATGCCAAGTACATCGTCAATGATCGCACTATTGACAATGCAGCGACCTTCTATACTTGTCAACTTGTCAATATCCATCAGGGTAATAACAGATATACTGATACTCGTTGCTGTAAAAACCGCACCGATAAAAAGACTGCTGACCAGGCTGAAGTGAAAGAAGTATGATAAGAGAAAACCGCTTAAGAAGGGGAATATTACACCACCCAAGGAGGGGAGAACAGCCTTTTTGGATTCTTCTTTAAGTTTTTTAAGATTAGTCTGAATTCCAGCCTCAAAGATCAGGAATAAGACTCCAATCTGGGCAATCCATTCGATGGTTCCCTCTTTCTGAGCAAAGTTAAGAAGACTCGGACCAAGAACTATTCCCAGAAAGATCAAGGCGATGACAGGAGGGAATTTAAGTTTGATGGAAAAAGCCCTGAGAATATTAGCCAGGAGGAGAATAATGGCAATTTGTACTACTAAATTCATTACATGATTCATCTTAATGATTCTCCTGGTTTGCTATAACAGTCTGAGTAAAATCATCATAATTCTATCTCTTCATCAGGATTACCGATAAGCATTGAGGTCTCGATCAATTGGATATATCCGGTACCCTTCTTATGGAAGTCAATATTATTCTCTTTCAACAAATCCGATAAACGGTAAGCTATTGACTGGTCATTGATCAGGCACATGACTATTTCCGATTCTTTATGTTTTTTCTTGTCAGCGTAGTATGTGCCGGAAAAGACCGGGATATCTAAGGTAATCCGATTACTCAGCGATATCGAATCTAAAACAGAAGCATTGGTAATTCCCAATTCCACGAGGTAGGTCAGCAGATCATCCAGTCTGTGAGCATCATGGAGAGTGATCAACATCAGGTAGTGAGTTTTACTCTCTGTCACTTCAGCATCCGGCTTATCGTAATGATCAATAAGCTGGAGTACCTGTCCGGCTTCATTGCACAGCAGAAGTTTCTCCTGAAACTCTTCGTTTTTCAATAGTCTGGCTGATTTCGCCAAAAGCTGTAAGTATTCCTTATTGAATTTATCAGTAGTACCAAAGAAAAAGATAATTTTAGCTTTTCCCATCTCCGGATTACCAAAATCAATACCATCTTTTATCAGTACAATACTGAGAAAGAGTTTTTGTACTGAGTCACTGCGGGAGTGAGGAAGCGCAACTCCGGGCATCAATTCGGTATTAGAAACCTCCTCCCGGTCTTTAAGTGCTTTGAGGAAGCTATTTTTATGGAGTATGTAATCGAGGTTATAAAGATGATTGACCATTTTCTCGAATAGTTCATCTTTATCCTTAACCTGAGGCTCAATAATTATTAAATCCTTATTGGTATAATGTGATAGCATAATTACTCCATTCCATCCAGTATCATTTTGCTGACACAGATGCTTTGTTTAGATTTTTAGCGTCAATCATCTCATTCTCACTTAATATTACTTTGTTCATCTAACCGGAAGAGCTTCTCAAAGCCCTTTGCTTGTAGATATGTTCCCGGTAGGTCTTAGAAAAGATATGTCTTCCTTGACTGTCGGCAAAGAAATAAAGAAAATCAGATTCAGCAGGTTCCAGAACTGCTTTTATCGCAGGGAGGGAGGGGCTGCAGATCGGGGCAGGGGGTAATCCTGAATAGCGGTAAGTATTGTAAGGCGAATCGATTTCCAGATCCCGGTAATAGATCCTTCTTCTGCGAATCCCTTCTTTGGTTAGTATGTAAGCAACAGTAGGATCAGCCTGTAACCGCATTCCAATATTCAGGCGGTTCAAAAAAACACTTGATATCAATGGTTTTTCATCAATAAAGCGTGCCTCTTTTTCGATTATTGAGGCCAGAATAATAGTCTCATACAAACTATAATTGAAATCCTCCGGAAAATGAAGCTCGGAAGTTCTGGTAAAAAACTCATTTACGAGGCTTCTTAATATGTACTCTTCGGTCACCTCTTCGGCAAAACGGTAGGTTTCCGGATAGAGAAAGCCCTCTAAGGTCTGTACGGGTAAATTTGTAATCTTCTGTGCAAATTCCTGGTCTCTGCTCAAGGCAAGATAGTTTTCGTATTGTCCAAAACCTTGCTTGCTGAGTGTTTGGGCTGTTTCTCTGATAGTTAATCCCTCGGGTATAGTTACTCTTTTAAGTTCAACTTTTCCTTCCAGTATCCTGTCTATGACCGATGTCGTTGATAAATTGCCGCTAAAAAGATACTTACCCCAACTCAGATCTTTTTCAATTCCTCTTAGTCTAACCAAGATAATAAAGGGCCATTTACTCCTGATAACACGATTCTGCACCAGCTTATCGGCTATACTTGCTGCTGATTCTCCCTGTTTAATCTCTACAAGGACTTCTTCAATCATTCGGGGAATAAGAATGAGATAGAGCTCATAACCGGCAATCAGAATCAAGAGGAAAAGGAGAGAAAGAGCAAATATTTTCATGATGATGATTCGCTATTCTTGCTCTACCGGGATTGTTCTGAAGAACCGGTTCTTTGTTCCTCAAGATAACTCTGCAAGATTATTGCAGCAGCGAATTGATCAATTGTATTCTTGAGCACTTTAAGCGAACTCTTCTTTTTTAAGAGCATCTTTTGAGCTTCAGCGGAGCTGTATCTTTCATCATAAGTAGCTACCGGTACGGTCAAATTCTGCTCTAAGCTGCGGATAAAGCTGAGCACTTGTTCGGTCTGTTTACTTGCTGAGCCGTCCTGATGAAGAGGGAGCCCAACAACAATATCCGAAATGTTTTCCCGGTCAATCATAGCCTGCAGTTCTATAAGTACACTACTTCTCTTTGTATTTTGTAAAGTCTTATAGGGGGCAGCAAGCATTTTCAGTTCGTCACTGATAGCGATTCCGATTCGTTTTTGACCGTAATCAATACCCATGATTCTTGACATTTCTTCTGAGAGGATTATCTTCAATTAGAAAACAGCGGTAAAAAAGACTCATAAAGAATAAAGAACAGGGTCATATATTAGACTCGTCACGCCAGATAATAATCCGCCATTCATTCATTTCGGGACGTAAGTAAAATCTGGCATAACCCTCTGCTGAGATATGAGAAGAACCGAATAATGTGATTGAGAGATTAAAAAACACCGGTATAATGACCCAATCTTCTCTTCCTTCCTGATCATCAGTGAGCCAAAAAGATTCATGCGGGATTTGCAAATTAAGATAGATGTTGTTCGGCGGGGGGTAGATCCCATCAGACGATCCTTCCTGAAACAGGTTACGATGATACTCTAATTCTTTACCGTAATCCCACCAGCTGTCTTTTATTCCGTCACCATCCATATCGATCCCGATCTCGTCGGTTTCCACTGAGATAAGTTCGAAGCGGAAAGATTGAGAAAGACAGCTCTTGAAAAGCTCAAAATCCTGCTGATTATAGGAGATTTCCAGGTTTTCAAGAACATTGCGAGGAGTAGTATTTGCTCTTATCTCATAGCTCTTGTTATTATCGATGATCTGGGGATTAAAGGGGTTTGTGCAACTGATCAGGCTCAAAAGAAGAAGGAGCAGCAATACTAACAGTATTGGACCTGATCTTTTACTGTGGAATGTACTCATATTTTAACCTGCCCCAAGTCTCGTCACTATCCTTGCGGAAATCTTCCCAGCGGGTTATCCGCCAGAAACCATCACTTTCTCTTTGCAGATACAAGGTCATGCTTCCCGAGAACAGGGAAGTACCCGATTCACGATTCACTGCTAACCGGTAATCCCGGTAAAGCAGTGCAGATTCGGATTGTATCACATCATCCTTCTCCGGAATAAGCTGCATCTCAAAATTCATCTCTTCATTGATCAGACTACGCATATCTGTTTCCATACTCTTATCCCAGGACACAGGAAGATTATAGTCCTGTACATCCTGAGAATCGAAGAAAAACAGAAAACCATTGTCAGAATCACTCAAAATACTATCGTATCTATCGATGTTCTCATTGCTGTCCCAGGCATATTTCAGATTATCAAGTGTCTGCATAGGTGTTATCGGATAGTGATTCCAATTTACCTTTCCTTCCGGATCTTCAGCATCCCGTGTTTCAAAGAGTCCGCAGGAAGTCAGGAAAAATAAGATCACACATATAGAGTACACTGATCTCTTCAGGAAAAAAGGTGAATGAAGATTACTCATCTTCTCCTTTTTCTTTCAATGCTGAGATTTCAACCTCCAATTCCTTGATCATCGACTCAATTTCCTGTATTTTATCGGATTTTTCAGCTAAGAATTCGTTCTCTTTATGTTCTGCTATATGCTCATAGATGTAACTCCCCATCTCTGTTTTCAAGTCCTTGATATCACCCTTCAGTGATCCGATCTTCAGTTTAAGTCTGGAGAGCTTTGAAAGCTCTTCAACCTTATCAAATGTTTTTGTCATTGCACTGTTGATCTCTTTGCGTACACTCTCGATAAATGCCTTTGCGTCCATAATTACCTCCTGTTAAGACAATTCTCTTCTTATTTATAAGATAAATAAACTACTTCATTGTCAAGTTTTTTCCCGGAACCGGTTATCTTTCCGTAAAGAAGAGAGTATGTTTGATTTTAGCTTTTTTATAGAAACAGCACTAATAGCAATCTCTGATTCGCTCCGTCCTGGGTTTGATAAAAAAACTATCAGCTGAGGTTTCAATGAGTAATCTTACTAAAGGGAAAAGCGGAATCTTGTTGACAGGCAAGAGAGTTTCTAACTACCTGAATGGTAATCTGTACCAGGTGATATAAGAGGTAATTATGATAAAGAAAACCATTGATTTGAAAACAGCGAGAAAGCAGGAATTCATTGATATTACCGGACAACTCAGACGATTTCTGGAAGAGAACAGAATCACTGAGGGTGTCGTTACTGTTTATGTTCCCCATACAACAGCTGGAGTAGTTATTAATGAAAGTGCTGATCCTGATGTCGTAAATGATATAGGAGACTGGTTAGATAAAGTAGTTCCTGAAAACCAGACATATCGTCATTTTGAAGGGAATTCCCCTGCTCATATCAAGAGTATTATCACCGGTAGTTCAGTCCAGATTGGAGTCGAAAATGGAAAACTGATTTTGGGAACATGGCAGGGAGTTTTCTTTTGCGAGTTTGACGGTCCCCGCTCCCGAAAGGTGTTTTTGTTCAGATGACCGGATTTATTCTGAGTATTGTTTTAGCCTTCACCATCATGCTGGTCGTTTCTCGCTGGCGTTTATGGGTAGGTGTTCTGGCGGCATGTTTTGTCTTTGGTCTGCTCAATTTTCATTGGACGGAATTTCTCAGCTTAAGTTTTCAGACAACATCCTCACTGCCCAACTGGTTATTGGTTGCCGGGGTAGGTTTAATCCCGGTTTTGGGAACAATAATGCGGGAATCTGTCCATCTTAATGAAATCCTGCTGCGCCTGAGAAAAAGAAAGAAACTCTATCTGATTGTTACACCCCTCCTCTTTGGCCTGTTACCCATTCCGGGTGGAGCTCTTTTGTCCTGTCCGCTTATGAAAGGGGTGGACAGCAAAATAACCGGAGACCATTACGTCGCCATAAATCTCTGGTTCCGCCACCTTTTGGTCATAGTCTATCCCTTGAGCAGTTCTTTGATCATAGGGGCTCAGCTTGCCGGCCTGAGTATAGTTAAAGCAGTTTTGACTATGATCCCGGTGATGCTGATCATGCTTGTTACAGGTTATATTTTTTTGCTGAAAGGGCTGAAAGATGATAAGACCTTTCCCTCTGACAACGGAAAAAAACTGACAGGCAACAAAACAGTCAGGACTATCTTGCTTTTTCTGACTGCCCCAATTCTCCACATATTACTGAGCACAACCCTCTTGCAGCATTATGAACAGTTATCCTTTTTCATTGCCATGTTCAGCAGTGTCACTCTTGCTCTGATCAGCAACAGAATAAGTTTTACCAAGTTTTTGAGATTACTGAAGCAGAGCAAAATTGAACAATTTTCTCTCTTGTTTCTTTTCCTTCTTCTCTTTCTGAATTTGGTCAGAAGCTATAATAATCTTGATACGGTTTTTCAGGGTATTCAGCCGCCGCTTTATTTTGTTGGATTCTTAGCCTTTGTTTTAACATTTATCAGCGGCAGGATCGAGATCGCTCTCTCAATCGTCTATCCCTTCATCTTTTCAGTTTATGAGATAACTACCTTCAGTCCGCTCCTTTTTATGTTTGTTTACCTGTCACTCTTCAGCGGATACCTGATCTCACCCTTACACCCTTGTATGGCCTTTAGTCTGGAGTACTTTCAAACCGGCTACTGGAGAGTTTTCAGAATTATCTTTCCCCTCCTCTTGATCCCTTTGCTGCTTGTGAGTCTCTTCTTCCTCTGGCTGCATTAGCTGCAAAACTCCTTTCTTCACTCTCCCGTCTCGATTCCTGATCCTAACAATTCTTGAGATACTCAGCTTATCTCTGCCGGTAAAAAAAGGGAAGTCAGCTCCAGAACCGAGATTCCTTTCTTAACACTACAGAGGTTGATTGCTAAAGAAATAAAGGAGACTGTTCTTAGACAAATGAATCAATAAGTAGTTTGTTAGCTTTGTTAGTCTAAAAAAGTGGGCTGCTTTACCATTGTCCCCGGATATTTTGGTTTTTACCGGCAGAGGAATGATTTTTCTTTTAATGATAGTTCCTGTCCTGCATTGAGCGAAGCGATTATGCAGGTCAGGAACAAAATCCTTTTGGGGTGGCGGGCGGGTATAGAAAAAAACAGTCTCAAATAAAGCTTGCCTTAGAATGAAAGCTTTTAAAAATGACAAAAAAATCGGGAGGTAATATGGAAAACCGAGTGTTTAATTTCAGTGCCGGTCCGGCGGTTTTACCGGAGGAAGTTTTATTGGAAATCAAGGAAGACCTTCTCAATTACAAAGGGAAAGGTATGTCGGTCATGGAAATGAGCCATCGATCCAAAGATTATCAGGCAATTTTTGCCGAGACGGTTGACGGAGTTAAAAGAGTCTGGGGCTTAGAAGAAGATTTTGAAGTGATTTTTCTGGGCGGAGGTGCAACAACCCAATTCCTGATGACTGCTCTGAATTTCTGCCCGGATGATAAGGTTGCCAATTATATCCTGACCGGAACCTGGGCTAAGAATGCTTACAAGGAAGCAAAAAAAGCCGGAAAAAAGAATCATATAGCAGCCTCTTCCGAAGATAAGAATTTCTCGTATATCCCGCAGGCATTCTCCCTTTCTGATAATCCTGCCTATCTTCACATTACGACTAACAACACAATATCAGGAACTCAGTTCAGAAACTATCCCGACTTGCCGGCAGAGGTGCCTCTTTTTGCCGATATGTCTTCCGATATAATGAGCAGACCTATCAATGTCAAAAAATTTGGAGTTATCTACGCCGGAGCCCAAAAGAATATCGGACCGGCAGGTGTTACGATGATTCTGATCAGAAAAGACCTCTTAGACAGATTACAACCTGATCTGCCGACGATGTTGAGTTACAAGACACACATCGATAAAGGCTCTATGCACAATACTCCGCCTACGTTCCCTATCTACATCGTTGGGCTGGTAATGAAATGGCTGGAAAAAATGGGTGGATTGGAAGCAATCGAGAAGATCAATGAAGAAAAAGCAGCATTTATTTATAACACCATTGACAACTCCAACGGCTACTACAAAGGAACTACAGCTAAAGAATCCCGTTCTTTGATGAATGCTACTTTCCGCTTACCAAGCGAAGAATTGGAAGCTAAATTTATCTCTGAAGCGGCTGCAAATAAGATGAGTGGGTTGAAAGGACATCGCAGCGTCGGTGGCTGCCGGGCTTCTATCTACAATGCTATGCCGATGGAAGGAGCAAAAACTCTCGCTCAGTTTATGAAAGAGTTTCAGGCAAACAATCCGGCATAAACGGAAATTATTGCGTTTAAAGCTAAAGGGGTGATCAGGATCACCCCTTTTGTTTATTAACAATAACGATAGCAGCGTTTTTCACTTTTTGATACCCCAGACAATAAGTAAACCAAAGCAATCAGTAGAAAAGAAGTGCTGTTTCTAACTCTGACAACATACTTCTCTATGAATCCCCTCCTTCTTTAGTAGTATTTCTGAGCAGTTATTATCATTAAAACCCCTGATTTGGAACAATAATTGCATGTTTTGACTATTAATAGTCAAGTAAGATAATAGAGGTAGGTTTTTATGAGTAATAACGCAGAAAGAACGGTATTCACTTCTGAAATAGCTTTTCTAATCCCTAAACTTAAAACAGGGTTATTAAATTATTTGCCAATATTCCTAATGTTAATAATTGCGGTTAATGCTTTTTCGTTAAGCTCTAATTTTCGGGTCATCTCGGCGGATGAAGATCATGCTGAACTGCTTTTCGAGCTAAGTGATTATGAGCTGATAACTAATACTATCGAGGGTGAAAAATACTACCGGATTTTTCATCCGGAAGCGGGTTATCTTCTGGAAGAAGGCTTACCCGAACTCCCTGTTTTTTCCGTTTCTGTCATTATCCCGGACAGAGGAACGGTTTCCCTGCAGAAGGAAATTATAGACCGGCAGAGGATGATCACCGATATTTCAGTTATGCCTTCTCAGGGTTATGATATGGTTATTGATGAGAGTAGGGGTTTTCTCAAAGATGATGCTTTTTATTCCAAAAATGAAGAGTATCCTCTCTACCTTACCCGGATGAGTGAGCCGGCAGTGATCAGAGATTACCGTTTCGTTACTGTAACAGTAGCACCATTTAGTTTCAATCCCTCGAAAGCGGAATTGACAATCAAAGAAGAGGTCAGAGTAAGAATAGACTATAACAGGAGTCGAATCGGAGCTAATGAGATAACCCGGGCTGGACGAAAATTATCGAGGAGTTTTGAAAATATCTACCGCGGAATATTCCTAAATTATGATCAGAACAGGGATACCACCCGTGATTATCAGGCGCGGAGTATTCTGGTTATTCATCACCACAGTCTAACGATTCAGGCAGCAGTAAATAATTTTGTGAACTGGAAACGTGATAAGGGTTTTGAGATAACAGCAGTGAGCACCGAGGATTTGACCAGTAATACTGTGATCAAGAACTATATCCAAAATGCCTACAATAATTGGGATAACCCTCCGGAATACGTTGTCTTGATGGGGGGAGGGAGTGGTAGTTTTCAGATACCAACATTTTATGCTAACGGGGCTTACGGAGATCATCCTTATGGGTTGCTGGAAGGGAATGATGATATTCCGGATGTTTTCGTGGGAAGAGTTCCTATTGTTACTGTAGAACAGTCTTCTGCGATGTGGAATAAGATCCGTTACTACGAAAAAGAACCTTACCTTACCGACACCGATTGGTATGAACGGGCTCTTCTGGTCGGAGATTCTACTACTTCTTCCGGTATATCTCCGAAGTTTACGATCAAATACGTTAAGGAATTGATGCTGCTCTATAATGAAGAGTACCAGTTTGTCGAGCACTACAGCGGCTCTGCCTCTACGGTTATCAATAATGCTATAAATCAGGGAGTTAGTCTCTTCCCCTTCAGGGGATACATTGGCATGGCAGGATGGTCACCAGAAGAGCCTTCTCTAACGAACGGAGCCATGATGCCTAATGCCTTTTTTATGACCTGTTCAACCTTGGCTTTTAGCAACACCAGTAAAACTGAAGCGATTGTTATCATGGGCACTCCGGCTACCTTAAAGGGAGCTGTCTCGGCAATAGGAATGAATACCTCAAGTACGAAAACAGCATTTAACAACGCTTTAACAGGTTCATTCTTTTACGGGATCTTTAACGAAAATATCAGGACTATGGGTGAAACCTTAGCCCGGGGGAAGATATTTTTACATCAGACTTTTGGGACAGTACACCCTTCGGAACCGCAGTATCATACGCAAAAGGCAAGTCTGATAGGGGATCCTTCCATGGATATTTGGGTGGAAGAACCCAAACCAATGAATGTGGCATATCAAGAATCATTACCACAGGGTGCGAACTACATTGACATAACTGTAACCGGTAATGACGATCAACCGCTTGAAAATGCCTGGGTTACTGTCAGGCAGGTTGAGGGCAGCGAAGAGTTGCTTTTTACAACCGGTTATACTGATCAGCTGGGGAACATCACCCACTATTTCGAGCCGGATACTTCCGGGAGCGTAAAAGTTACGGTTACCAAACCGGACTACATTCCTCATCTGGGCGAATTCTCCTTTGACGGTGGCCCTTCTGTTTCACTTCATACTTTTTCTGTAAACGGAGTAACAGATGCAGGAAATGACACAGGAATTGTTGTTACGTTAAAAAACTACTTAGACCGTACCGCTTCACATATTACCGGAATCTTAACAACGGATAGTGATTACATAACTATCCTGAATGGTAATTCTTCTTACAATGATATTCCCGTTGGTGCAACGGGTGAAAGTTTGAGTGAATACCTCATTAGTATTTCTCCTTCGACCCCTTCCGGTTATACCGCTCAGTTTAATCTGCAGGTTAACGAGAGCTTTATAAACTTCTGGGATAGTAAGTTTTCGCTGACGATAAACAATGGATTCCTTGTTCCGGCAGCTTATGGGTTCAGTGGGGGAGAAGTAATTGATCCTGGGCAGACTGCTGCTATGAATGTTACCTTAAGAAATGATGGAGTTTCCAATACTCTGGAAATCTACGGGGTATTACGGGGAAGCGGGGGAGGCTTGACTACAATAGATTCCACCGCTTATTTCGGAAATATTAATGCTGGAGAGGAAGTAACAAACCTATCCGATTCTTTTAGTCTGTCAGCTTCAGGATCCATCATCCCGGGTACGATAATCAACAGAGAACTGTATCTTTACAATGATACAGGGTTTGAGCAGAGTGTTCCCCTGCAGATTCCGGTCGGAAGCGTAACGGTTGCTGATCCCCTGGGTCCTGATTCCTACGGCTACCGCTGCTATGACGATGGAGACACGAATTATGGGGAAGTACCAGAATATGACTGGCAGGAGATAGCTCCTCATTTGGGCGGGAGTGGTGTGAATACAGGCTTAGATTCTGATCATGGTAATAACCAGCAGGTTATGAACATGCCGCTGCCCTTTAGTTTCCGGTTTTATGGGGTAATCTATGATACTATCAGTATATGCGCCAATGGCTGGATTAGTTTTGGCATTACTGAACAGGCGACCTTCAGAAATTACTATCTTCCCGGACCTATGGGACCAAACCCGATGATAGCAGCCTTTTGGGACAATCTTTCTTTGGCTTCCGGAGGGGTTTATACCTATTTTGACGAGCTTGAGGATATCTTCATCATCCAGTGGCAAAATGCCGCTAACAGAGTCAGTAATGCTGAAGAAACATTTCAGATTATTTTGTATAATCAAGAAACCCATTATTCCGATACAAATGATGGTAATATCAAAATCCAATACAAAGTTTTCAATAATCTTAATAGTCAGGGAAGTCCCGAATGGGGAAATTATTGTACGGTTGGAATTTCTGATCATACAGGAAATGAAGGTCTGACTTATACTTTTGCCAATCAATATCCGGTAGCTGCCCAACCTCTGACCGATGAAACAGCGATATTTTTAACTACCGGAGCAATAGATTATGATAATGCTTATGTCACCCTTGAGTCGGTTTCTTTCTCAGGGGGAAATTCTTCTTTGCCTCAGTATGGCGAGACTCTCGAGATGAATGTCAGTCTTAGTAATAATGGAGGAAATACTGCCGGGAGTGTAAGTGCCACTCTATCAAGTAATGACCAGTACATTGAGATAACAGGCAGCACTGCTCTTTTCGGGATAATTGATTCCGGAGATGTCGTAACTCTAAACGAAGCTTTTAGTTTTACGATAACCGATGACGTTCCGGACCAGCATCAGGTGAGAATGATTCTAAATATTCAAAGTGATCAGGGAATAAACTGGCAGCAAATCTACCGGTTTAATGTCCAAGCCCCGGAGATTGGAATAAAGGAACCTTATATCTATGATTTCCTTCCGGATGGGAATAGCAATGGAATCATTGAGCCCGGTGAGATAATAACGATCAACATTCCGGTTGAGAACAGCGGAAATGCTGTTTCCCAGGCAGTAGCTATCGATGTTTTCCTCAGCCATCCGGAGATAACAATAATAGAAGTGTTAAATACCGAAAGACCATATTTAGCTTCAGACGAAACCATCTATCCCTCCCTGGTCTTTTCGGTAGGGAGTGAGATTCCCCTGGGAAGCAACTTACCTCTGGTCATTTCGGCAGCAGCCGGCGAGTATAGTGCTGTTAGAACCTTTAATCTGGTAGTAGGGGGAGAAATGACCGTACAATTAGGTTCAGGCACCTCTACCAACGGCACAACAACAGCAAACCCGATTAATATCTACTATCGCAGTTTGAGAGGTCAGATGGTATATACTGCCGCTGAGTTGACAGCAGCAGGTTTAAGTAGTGGCGGATTGATTACCGAATTAGGTTTTTACGTTACTTCCTCTCCCCTATATGAACTTCCGAATTTCACCATCCGGATGAAACACACAACTGCTTCCAACGCTTCCAGCCATGATAATGGACCCTTCACTACTGTCTATCATAACCCAAGTTATATGCCCGCTGCCGGAGATTGGGACATGCTGACCCTTGATCCCGATAGCTCTTTCCACTGGAATGGAACGGATAATATATTAGTTGATACAGCCTTTGCCCAGGTTAGTCCTAACTGGAATTCTTCCGGGCAGCAGAGAATATATTCCGAAACGAACGGTTTCCGTTTTGTCCGGGCTGATTATTCGGATCAGACAGAATCGGCAACCACAACAACCTCTTCCAGCAAACCGCAGGTAAAAATGGTCTTTGGAGGAGTATCTTCGGGAGATATGAGTACAAATCCACAGAATTTAGCGGTTGAGCTAATAGAAGAAGCGGTATCTCTGGAATGGCAGGCTCCCTCCGGCAGGGAGAATGAAGTTATTCGAGATACAGATTCTAATCCTTCACTAAGAAGCGGGAGACCGCACAGAAATGAAAGAAGAGCTTTTCCTGAATCTCTCAGAACCCTGCTCGGTTATAACGTTTACCGTAATGGATCGAAACTCAATCAAGCTCTTGTAGGTAATACCTTTTATGTTGATGATGAAGTTGCGACCCTTGGCGATTATTTCTATTACGTGACGGCTGTCTATCCCGACAGTGAATCAGGTCCTTCCAATATCTCCTATATTGAATTGGAAAGCAGGGTGGAGAGCCCGGTATTTGATCCAGCCGGCGGTTATTTCAGTCAACCTCAGTTCGTTACTATATCGACAATAACAGAGAACACGATTATTCATTATACTCTCAATGGGGAAGAGCCTGATGAGAGCTCTCCGGAGTATTATGAACCGGTCTATATTCAGGATAGTACCCTGCTCAAAGCAAAAGGTTACCGGGAAAACTGGCTGGCCAGCGAGATAACTGAAGATTACTATGTAATAATGTACCCTCCGGGCAATGTGCAGATTTCCCGTGCCGGGGAACAGATGCTTTTAGAGTGGGAAGCAGCATCCGGTGCCTCCGGTTATCATATCTACTTTAGTGATGAAATGGATCCCGGAGATTGGGGAGAACCGGTCTTTACTGAGGAAACGAACTATTACTATGACCTATCCGGGTCTGAGGGAAAGAAGTTTTTTCACATCAAAGCTGTTTACGGTGAAAGCGAAGTTCAGGAACGAGAAGTCCGGCAGAGAAGCAATTACTAATTCCAATAGGATAAAAGAAAAAGCATCTGACTCAACGGTGTCGTTTTCCGGCACAGATGAGGCAGATGCTTTTTTAATGGAATGTCTTGTCAGTCGGCTATAACAAAGGAATCACAAAATAACATATTAGGGGAGCCAATTGGGGTCAATTACCTCTCTGGAGTGTTCATTATCCTTTACCATCCAGGGACCTGCCGGCAGATAGTAAAAAAACTCAGCTCCTTCCACACTGTAGTTTTCGTTAGATACAGCTACAACAGTAGTGTCGTTCAGAGTATAGTTGAAATAGTTCATCTGTAATTGATCATCAATGTTTAACTGTCCCAGATCAAAGGCATAATAACCGTTTTCGGGATCATTTTTAAAGGCTATGTTTGCTTTAGCAATTTTTTGTATATCCTGGATAGCCTCTCTGACCCTTTCATGGTTTCGTCTATCTTCCCTTATCGGTATGATTAAAGTGAATATAATTCCGACTAACATAAGAATCATTAACAGCTCGATAAGAGAGAACTCTCTTTTTTTTGTTGGAGTAGCCAAATCGCTCATTTTGCCTCCGCAGAGATTTTTTGATACTAATCTTGTTTTATCTCTTGATTTGTCAAAGGTTTTTTAAATTTCTCCTGAGTCAACAAGCGGGAGACTAATTTTTTCTATACCAACCCGCCATCCCAAAGACAAGGTCTTCATCTATATATTAACAAGGGTGTCCCGGCCCTTATAAACAGAGCTGGAAGCTCTGAATACGAGAAAGCCTTCGGATGAGATAGCAAATACGGATACTTATCTCTATGACTGTTTCAGGAATAGTTTAAATGATTGGAGACAGAATGTTCATTTCTCTCTAAGTAATGAAGTCGTTCCCTTTTAGAGAGAGAGTTATTGGAACCAGAAAAAGAAATATTGGAGTGAAGAGAAAAAGCTTTACAATATATAGCAGCAGAAAATAGTTAACCGTATGATAGAGATAAATAGTAATCTCGAGGATAGTATTACATAAGGCAAGATGACTGATAAAAATATAAATCGGAGATGATATGAAAAGAATTTTCCCTTTAATTCTACTGCTTATCTTTTCAGTGTTTTTGTTCGGCCGGTATGACAAAATTGACCTGAACAGAGCCTCACTTGAAGAGATCAGGAGTCTACCGATAACCAATCAACAGGCAGAAGACATCTACAATTACCGGGTCTATATCTCTTTTTTCCGAACGATCTATGACCTGCGGAACATTCCTTCCATCGATCAGCAAACATTATTAACCCTCCGTCCGCTGGTCATGATGTCAATTTATGATGACCGGGATGAAGCGGCACAGCGGCGGGAGGAAATTGCCTATCTTATCGAAAGGTACGGGAGTTCAGAAGGTGAGCAGGAGGTTATGTCTGATATCTGGGAAGACTATCTGATGACCCCACAGAACCTGAACCGGTTATTTTTCAGCGACATAGTTAATATGCCCAATGTTTCTCCCCTCGACGCAGCAGCAATAATCAGAAGACGGAATTTAGGCGAAAGAATATCCGATTACCGTGACTTGCGAAATACTCAGGGGATATCCTATTACGGAGCCAGCAATCTGCGTCATTACATCTTTTACAATGAAGCTGAAGCCCCTTCCGGGCGAATTTTTGTTGATTATCAGCTAAGGTATAACGACAGAGAATTTTTCGATGAAACGGAAGAGATGTTTAAAGAGCTGGTCATTGAGCGTGATGGTCCGGGAAGACGGGATCTCAGTTACTGGGGTTACTTCAATATGGAGAGACAGTCTGCAGAAGTCAGCAACAAACTGAGGGTAAGATATGATAATCTGATTAAGGGGGGTATCTCCTATACCTCGAGACAGGGGGAGCCGAGCCTGTTAGATGCTTCCATGAGTGATATCTGGGATAACGGCAAAATGTTCATCGGTTATGAGAATTTCTTTGATTTTAAAGGGGATAACTCGATCAAGTTTTATCTCGGTAATTATAAGGCGACTTTTGGGGAAGGGTTAATAATGGAGAATACCGATTTTTATAGTGCCCGTAAAACAGGATACGGTTTCTCCAAACGTCTCACCGGAATAACAGGGGATGTCTCCACAACCCAACAATATACCCTTCGGGGAGCTGCTTTCGAGTGGAAAAGACCAGAGATCGAAGTAGCCTTATTCGGATCTGTTGACCAGAAAGATGCTCTGGTTCATCTTGATGAAGACGGAAATCCGACCGATGAGGTTTTCTCCTATGTAACTATGACCAACAGATTCGATAATGACGACCTGGCAGAAGCGGAAGAATATTTTTACAACAACAGTAATCTGAGCCGCAGGCTCTGGTTAGCACCGCGTAAGGACTTTGTCGAAGAAAAACTGATTGGCGGTAATATTGCGGTTACGCCCTTTTTTGGAACTCAAATAGGGATAACCGGATATGAAGCTGTCTATGATAAGGACTTTGTAGTTCCGGATGATTTAACTCTTTTGTTAATTCGTGAACCGAATTACAATGCCGGTAAATTCAAACTCATTGATAGTGAGATTGCAGCCCTGTATGCGACGAAAACGGAGCAGTACGAAAGGGATTACCGCCGTATTTTAGGTTTCAACTGGAGCAGTGTCATAGGAAACACCTCATTTCAGGGTGAATATGCTGAGTTATCGGTTAGCGGCAGCGAATTAAAGATTGGAGACGATCCCAAAGCTATGGTTATTAGTTCCTACACCCAGTTCGATAATCTCAATTTTATCGCTCTTTACAGAAATTATGATCTCGATTTCGATAATCCTTATTCCCGCGGTTTCTCCGAACATCCACGTTACAGGAATACCCTGCTGGATAGCAATCCTCATACGGTAGTAAATCCGCTGGTTCTTGATCTCTATCTTAACTCTGCCCAGGCACAGGCTGAAGAGGGATTCTATTTTGAAACAAGATATCGTTTCCATCAATATTTCACGATTACCCGCGCCTATCTTGACCTTTGGGAAAGAAAAGCTGATTCCAGAAAAAGTGCCAGATTTCAGGGTGAATTAGAATACAGACCTATTCACCGCTTACAGACGAGACTGCGCTATAAGCACCAGATCAATCGCTATGACGATGATGCCGACCGAGGAGTTTCCAAGACAGACGAGACAACTGCCTTTATCAGAGCAAGTCTCTCCAACCGGGACAGGATCCATCTGGAATATCGCTATAACAGGGTCTGGATGTCTCCATATACCTATCTTGCTAATCATCCGATCCCCGACGGACACGATCTGGCTCAGGGTACTTCTCTGATCCACGGTGACTATATCTGCGTTGACTATACCCATAACTTTAATCAGAACATGAAGATCCAGGGATCTATCATCTTCTGGGACGGACACGGTATCAGTCATTGGGACTGGGAAGATATGGAGATAGATTTTATGGGTATGCAGGGGATGAAATACTGGCTTACCTTTTATGACAGAATAGCCGGGAATCTTTATCTGACCTTAAAATACCGGATTAAGCGTTATAAGACCTACGATCTTGATCTCCGCAAATGGTGGAATGAAGAGATGGAAGATATAAATGATAATTACACAACAGTCTGGCGTCAGGTAAACAGTATCAGACTTCAATTAGATCTAAAATTTTAGTGAAAAATATATAACTATAGGGGGATAGATGAAAAATATCTTTTTGAGTATATTACTGATATGTTTCGCGGGGCATATATTTGCCTACTCTTTGTATGAGAATTATGAACTCGGTCTGGGCAAGCAGGTTGACCTCCTCAGTCCACGCAGTGCCGGCATGGGGGGTACGGGAACAGCAGCCGGAAGTGAGCTGATGGATAAGATCATTAATCCTGCCAATCTTGGGTTTTTGCAGGATGGTTTAACCGCTCAGTTCGTTTTTGATGTAACCCAGTTGGAAGAGAACCGTTCGATGCCTATGTTCAATTTCTTCGACAGCTACGTTGCCGACGCAACTTATGCCAGCAATACCAATTTCTTTACGGATCTGGCTATAGCCCTTGCTTACAAAATGAGATTCGGAGATATCTCTGTAGCAGCTTCTCTGGATTATAAGCCATTTATCAATTTCAATGCCTATTACGAAGAGCAGGTGCGGAACAATGAAGGTTCGGACAATGATAATTATCCTCCCATTTTAGCTATGAACTACCTGGAGAGTGAAGGGGATATCTATTCATACGGATTCACCACTGCTTTTAGCTATCACCGTGATTATGAAGATTGGTTCAGCAAATCAGCTCTTGGTATCAATATCAATATGCTCAACGGTGAACATCGCCTGGAAAGAAAGATTATCTGGTCAGAGTATGCCAAAGATATTGCCGTTCTCAATGATGTTGAAGATAACTCAGGGTATGATTATGATGCAGTGAATTTTTCACTTGGACTGACCAGCGATATTTCCAGAAGAGTTTCTGCCGGTTTGATGTACGCACCCGGTTTTACCATGAATTTCGAAGACGCTTTCAGTGATGCAGAAGGTGAAGCTGATTACCCTGCGGTTTTAAGAGCAGGGATACAATTCAAGCCGAGAAATATGCTCAGAACATCTTTCCACTTTGATCTTGAAATGGTTAACTGGTCAGATGTCTCGGATTTTTATGATAATGTCATGAATTATTATTTAGGGGTGGAACATGTTTTTCCTCATACCGTTCCGCTGAGATTAGGATTCAATTATGTGACCAGTCCTTCTTCGTCAGTTGATGATATTCCTTCTCCGATCGTAATTCCTTCGATAACTGCCGGAACAGGATTTAAAATACACGGTGATCTCTTTCTCGATCTTTCAGGAGAGTTTTCACACCGAAAATACGAAACAATGGATCTTTTCCCGGATGGGTATTATGACCATCAGGGGCTATGGTCGGGGACTTACAATCCCCAGACCAGAACAGAAACTGATACGGTCAGAGAATACTATATCCAGTTGAAGAGTTCCTTAACATTTAAGTGGTAGGAATTATGAAAAGAATAGCACTAATACTAATAGCCGGATTGTTCCTGGTTTTCAGTCTGGCAGCTGAAGAGTTGTATCTCGACATCATGTTTACTAATGACGTTCACGGCGGCATGGATAGAGTCGAGGCTACCTTCATCAATCCGGAATTTCCCCCCATCCTGGGCGGCGGCGGTTCCCACGCCCGCTATATCGGAAAAGTAAGGGAGATGACTGACGGTGTTAATCGGGATAACCTCTTGGTAGATATTGGCGATTTTTTTATGGGACGGCCCTTAGGTACTAAAACCGAAGGAATGGCGATAGTTGACTATTTCAATATGGTCGGCTATGATTATTCCGTTATCGGTAATCATGAATATGATCTGGGAGAAGAGAGACTTATCGAGTTGATTGCAGCCGGTGATTTCAAAATGCTCTCGGCTAATACTGTTCGTAAAGGGACGGATGAGGTCGTACCCTATGCCCAACCCTATGATATCATAGAGAAGATGGGGGTCAGGATCGGCATTATCGGTCTCACGACAGATGATACAGCTCTGATGAGTTTCCCGGAACATATTAAGAACGTCGACTTTTTACAGCCGGAAGTGGTTTTACCCCGCTATATCCGGGAAGTACGGGAACAAGGAGCTGATATCGTTATCGTCTTAGGTCACATGGGCTTACCATACGAACCACTGGAAGGTTATGAGAGAAGATACAGCGAGAATGCACCCCCTCCTGAGGAGAGACGCTGGGGCTATGATGCTCAGGAGCTTGCCCATGAGATTGAGGGGATAGATGTCTTTTTTGGCGGTCACATGCACCGCGGCTTTTCTGAGCCCTGGTCTGACCCGGTTACCCATACCTTAGTTTTTCAGGGTTGGGCTTATGGAAGTTCTATCGGTCATGTTACTCTGAAGATAGATAAAGAGACCAAAACAATTTCCGGTTTTGAAGCTCCTTCCGAATATGGCGGAGTCTTGATCTCTACCTTTGAAGAGGAATGGATACCGGAACCTGAGATTGCAGAAGAGATTGCCCGGCAGACAGCTATTGCCGAAGCGGGTATGGATGATGTGATCGGAGTTGCTGATGTCTATCTATCCCGAATGGGTTCCGATACCCAAAACAGGATAGGCAATTTTGTCTGTGATGCGATCCTCGAATTTGCTGAAGCGGATTTTGCTTTTGTTAATCTCGGAGGCTTAAGGGCAGAAATAGCTCAGGGTGCAATTACTTACAGAGACATCTATAATGTCATGCCTTTTGACAACATGCTGACGGTTTTGGAAGTGGATGGTGTTACCCTAAAAAATATTCTGGAAACAAGAGTAGCCGGAACAAGAGCAGGTCTTTACGTATCCGGAATTACTATGGTCTATAGCAGACGCAGAGACGACTTTGACCGGGTTACCAAACTGCATGTCGGGGGAGAGCCCTGGCAGGCTGACAAGATATACCGGGTAGCTACAAGTGACTTTCTGGTTGAAGGTAATGCCGGTTTGACCCTGTTGACCCAGATCCCGGAAGAGCAGATCATCAGATATGAAACAAACCTCCGGGATGCCATAGTTGACTACATCAGGAAGAATACTCCGATTAGAACTGAACTTGATGATCGCTGGAAGCGGGATGATAATTCAGATCTAACGAAAGAGCTGAGAGAGGAATTAGAAAGGGCAGATTTAACGAGTCGTTGATGATTCCTTGTTTAACAGAGATATACTTGTATAGTAGAATACTTGAGGGTGTTATGATTACGATAATCATAGCACCTTTTTTTTTATCAGGCAGCCTGATTTGATGCAGCTGCTGCCGTGTTAGTAAGAAGCTGAGAGCATTATCATGATAATTACCTTATTAAGAGATTAGAGAAACAGAGGTTAGAAATGAATCTGATAACCTATCTGCTTCTCTCTCTCGCTTTGTCGATGGATACCTTTGCTGTCTCTGTAGCAAGCGGATCAACGTTCAGGGGGCTGCATCTCCGCTTTGCTTTCAGATATGCTCTCTTCTTTGGCTTCTTTCAGAGTATAATGCTGCTTGCCGGTTGGTTTGCCGGGTTAACGATTACCGATTATGTTAACGATTATTCCCACTGGCTGGTGTTTGGTTTGTTGACTTTTATCGGGTTAAAGATGATCTACGAATCGACTTTAATGAAGAAAGAGAGCGGAACTTCTCCTTCGGGTTTCTGGATACTATTCGGGCTGGCTTTTGCCACCAGTATCGACGCCTTATCGGTGGGGATAAGTTTCTCTTTGCTCCGGCTTCAGATATTAGTACCGGTCCTGATTCTGGGGATAGTGACCTTTACAGCAGCCTTGACCGGTATCTATCTTGGAGAACGGTTCGGTTCTTTATTCGAGAAAAAACTGGTAATTCTGGGAGGAATAATCCTGATCCTGTTAGGTTTGTCGAGAATAGTCAGTTTTTTCTGATCCGTATCCTTAATGAGTAAGATATCAGCCGATAGTTTCCTTTAATCTGATAATATAGTCGATCTTTGTGGGATCGACTTCCCTCAGAAGAGCCAGATAATAACTGATCATATCACCCAGATAGATTAAAGAGAATGCCCTTTCCAGGAAATTCTCCCCTTCGGCGTAAAAATGGAGATATTCAATATCCTCTTGCTGAAACAAGTTTTGGAGAAAAGCGATTCTTTTCTTATAGTTTTCTTCCTCATTCAAGGCTGAGAGGAAGATCGGAATAATCTGCCTGCTCAATGTGTTCTCTTCCCAGGCTTCTATCTCATTATGATTCATTTCCGGCAGAGAATGATGAAAAGCCGGGTATTTGGCATTCTCATTGATCTGACACTTGAACCGGTAAGCAACCGGAGCCAAGGCAGGATTTGCCGAATAGATTACCGGGATTTTGGAAAAAATGTTTAAAGCAGCCTGCTTGCTGAGATTGTATTCAGTGGTAACACTATCTGCAACTGCCCCCGCTTTTATCATCAGAGACGAGATAGTCCCTTTGACCAGCTCTTCCTTCCGGGGAACTATTCCCAATTTCTCGAGAATTAACAGGAGGGAGAAAAAGAGATAGCCGATAGCCGCTCTAGGGGGAAAGCCCATCGGCAGTTCGCACCAGAGATATTTACCCTCAACCTCTTTCTTTACTATTCCGTTAGAGGTAATAGCTGCTAGATTCTCGGTCTTGCCTATACCCTGTCTTAAACAACTAAGGGTCTCTTCCGTATTTCCGGAATAGGAACAGATTAGCAGCAGATCATTTTGGGCGACATAGGGGAGATGATAGTCTTTGACCACTTCAACCGGAATAAGGTGGGAATAGGCTGCTTTGATCAAATCCCCGGAGATGGCCGAACCACCCATTCCGGCAATAACTATCCTATTGATCTTTTGTCCGGCTGATTTCAGGGCTTCTTCCCCTGAGATACCGGCAGGATAATGGATTTCAGGAGAAAAGTAGGCTTTACTGATCTGAGCTGGGAGATGAATTATCTTATGATACATATCCTCCTTATCCAGGAGATATGTCTGTTTGGCGTCTAGAATACTCATATCCGGGCACCTAAACTTTTCTTATCTTCGATTATTCTCTCGATCCTGGCTTTCAGTTCCTGCATATCTTCTTTTCCCATCATCGCCATTGTTGCCTTTTTGCCCGATTCCACCCCCGGCTGGTCTAAAGGGTCGATATTCAACAGATAGCCGGTAAAAACGGTCTGGACTTCATACATAAAGATAAACTCCCCAATGTGATATTCCTTAAGTGCAGGAAAGGTTACTGTACAGTTTGGCCTGGCAGCGTCATACAAGGCGAGTTCAGTGGCCAATTTCTCTGTGTTGAGCAGAGTGCTTAGTTTCTTTTCCCGGAGATAAGCCAGGCTCTCCTCCTCCGGAAAGAGGGGGGGGATGATGTAGTCATGATCGAATTCACTAACTTCGAGAAAGGTAACGATCTTATCTTCCGGTCCTTCGGTATAGAGCTGGAGCTGGGAGTGCTGGTCTGTCGTGCCGAGTGCCTTAACCGGGGTTTGTCCCACTTTGACCTCTTTACCTTCAAGATCGAACTTCTTACCCAGACTCTCAGCCCAGAGCTGTCGGTACCAGTCAGCAAGATCGTAGAGATCGTTAGCATAAGGCATCATCACTGAAATATTGAGTCCTTTCTTGTAGAAGATATAGTGCATCAAACCGTTCAGATAAGCCGGGTTGCGGAAGCAATTAGCATCCTCACAATGCACCTTCATGGCAGCAGCTCCTTTGAGCAATTCTTTGATATCGACTCCGGCAAAAGCGGAAGAGAGCAATCCCACCGGAGTCAGAACCGAGAATCTACCCCCTACATTATCGGGAACACTGAAACTTTGATACCCCTCCTGCTGCACGATCTGCCTCAGGAATCCCTTCTCTTTATCGGTCGTTATGATGATATGATCCTTATAATTATCCGGGAACTCCTTTTTCAGAATATCGAGACAAATCAGGAAGACAGACATAGTCTCAGCAGTCGTTCCGGATTTAGTGATAATATTGAACACCGTTCTGCTCAGATCAAGGGAATTCAGGGTCTGGTGCAGCAGATGTGGATCTACATTATCAAGAACCACTACATTCTTCATTAACTGCCGGCTGTTTTTCAGGGCGGAATAGATAGCTTTATTCCCTAAAGCCGAGCCGCCGATCCCCAGAACAACAAAATTATCGAATTTCGCCTGCAAGTCTTTTGCGGTTTTCAGCAGGTCGTCAACATGCTGCTCGGGCAGGTCATAGAAACCGAGAATATTCTCTTTCCTTTTTTGCATGATGAGTTTGTGAGTTTCTGCCATTTCACTGCAGAAATCAGTGATATCGGAATTTGAAATTCCCCTTGTCATCTTATCCGATCTGAGCATATTACTGAAATCATAGACAATCCTTTTCATGATGACTCTCCTTAATTATTTGCTTTGTTGATTTTATTGATCAATCTCTTCAGCTCCTGCGGGTTATTTATCCGGTGAATGCTCTCCATAAGCTTCTTGTTACGTTTGTACTCATAATCCATAATCTGTTTCTTTACCCTGAGATGACTGGCAGGATTAACACTGAGAGAATCTATATCCATAGCAATGAACAGACTGATAAAATCAGTTTCTGAGGCGATCTCTCCACAGACAGAGACATGTTTTCCCTTGTTGTGGGCAGCATCAACGGTCATCGCTATTAGTTTGAAAACGGCAGGGTTATAAGGGTCATAATATGCCGCCACCTCTTCACTATTCCTGTCCGCTGCCATCGTATATTGCACCAGATCGTTGGTACCGATACTGAAGAAATCACATTTCCCAGCTAATTCTTCGGCACAGAGGGCAGCAGCCGGTACCTCGATCATCACTCCGGTCTCCATCTTGCGGTTATAGCCGATATTCTCCTCATCTAACTCCTTTTTACAGAGTGCTACGATTTCCAGGGCTTTGCTCAAATCCTGGGCTGAGGCGATCATAGGGAACATGATTGCCACATTACCGTAAGCGGAAGCCCGGAGTATTGCCCTGACCTGTTTTTTAAAGATCTCCGGGAATCTCAGGGACAGCCTGATTCCCCGGCATCCTAAATAGGGGTTCCTCTCTTCAGGTACTGAAACCAGTTTCGATATCTTATCGCCGCCCAGATCGTAAGTTCTGATAATCAGCTTCTTGTCCTGCAATTTCTCTGCAAGTCTTTTATACAAGGAAAACTGCTCCTCTTCCGAGGGTTGCTCCTCTCTGTTGACAAAGAGAAACTCTGTGCGGTACAAGCCTATTCCGGCAGAACGGTTGGTGATGACGGTATCGATCTCCTGTTCCAATTCGATATTATTGAAGAGCGGTATCTCTTTCCCGTCCTTAGTCCGGCAGGGAAGATCGCTCAGACCCGATAGTTCTTTTCTTGTTTCCTTGTCCTTTTCATAGAGTTCCCGGTATTCCCGGAGGGTCTGTTGATCAGGGTCAATGATCAGCAATCCCTTTTTTCCGTCGATAATGAGAGTATCCGATTCCGACACCCGGTTTACAACATCCGGTATTCCTACAACGACCGGAATACCGAGTGCTCTGGCGATTATGGAAGAATGTGATGTTTTACTCCCCTTTTCCAGGCAGATACCTTCGACATTGCTGTGATATGAACGGGTCACCTCCGAAGGTGAGATATTATCCATTATCAGAATAAGGGAATCATCCCCTGCAGCAGATATCTTCTCGTCAAAGAGATTGATTTGCCTGCCGGTAAGCTGGGCGATCAATTTGAAGATGACCTCTTCGTAATCGGATATTCTCTCTGCCAGATAGGAGTTAGCCATTTTGGCGAATACATTGGTCAGTTCCAGAAAGAATTTATAAAGGGCGTTTTCTGCCGAGTAGTTCTCATTTTCGATCATCGCTATTATCCTTTCGGAAAGGAGCGGATCGAGGAGGATAGTTTTATGGGTCTCCAGAAGTTCCTTGTCTTCATCAGTGGCTGAGTATTTATCAATAAAGCTCTCTAAGTCCGTAAGCTGGAGTTTTACGACGGCATCGAACCGTTCAATTTCAGAGTTTCTCTCTTCCGAGGAGACAAACTCCTTTTCAATCTTAATTTTCTCTTTTTGTTTTACAACCGCTTCACCAATTGCAATTCCTGATGAAACACCTATTCCGGTAAGTTTGGTCATGATAATTCTCTTTTAATCTCCAAAATTAACCTGTAAACTGAGATAAAACCGTAGGGGATAGCTTAGGGAAATTATCTCTTATCCCCATTATACACCGGTCATTTCCGGCTGAAACAGAATCCCGGCTCCGAGCGGCAGGGTCTCTGCTTACTCCTCATTGAATTTTGATGCGAATAGCTTGCTAATCTCCTCGATCATATACTCTTCGTCAACTCCATTGGCAATGAGCTCTAATTCTGATTTATACTCGGCAGCGAGCATCATTACACCCATAATACTCTTACCGTTGACCTCGATGTTGTCTTTCTTTATCAGCAGGTCTGACCGGTATCTGGAGGCTGTCTTAACCAGCAAGGCGCAAGGCCTGGCATGCAGCCCCAGTTTGTTATCGACAATAATCTTTTTACTTATCATAAGCAGTTGATTTACTTCCTCTCTTCGTAAATAACTCTCAAATCAGAGTCGGTTGCTTCACGATTATAACTCATTCTCATCGTTCTCAGCCAGGTTTTTCAGTCCCGTCTTTTTCTTGATCCTTTCCTGCAGTTTTCTTTGATAAACCTCGGCAGCTTCATAACCGTATTTCTTGAGGATGTGGTTAAGGGCTATGACCTCAAGGATAACTGAAACGTTCTTTCCCGGAGATACCGGAAGATAGATAATCGGGATACTGACCCCCAGAATATCGACATAGTTATTCGTCAAGCCGATCCGTTCATAATCCATACTGTCCTGCCAGAGCATCAGCTCTACCTGAGTCTCGATAATTACCGATTTACGTACCGCCTCGATCCCAAACATCCTCTCCACATCTATCAAACCGACACCTCTGACCTCCATAAAATACCCGAAATCATTAACTGCCGTGCCGGTAAGGATATCATCAGCCTGAACGATCTTCACCAGATCGTCTGCAATTAATCTATGCCCTCTTTCCACCAGGTCAAGTGCACATTCACTCTTTCCAATCCCGCTCTTTCCGGTGAGGAGTATTCCGACCCCAAAAGCATCTACCAGTGTTCCGTGCATTGATTTTTGCGGGGCGAAATACTCCCTGAGAAAACGTGTTAAGCTGTTGATGAGTTTATCGGTAGAGAGCCTGCTGGTCATGATAGCAATATTCAGTTCGTTCGCCAGATATTCAATCTGCTGGGGAATAGAGAGCCCTTTGGTCACAATAATCAGGGGAATACTGAATTCGAACATCTCCTTGATTCTATCGTAGAGCAGATCCTCGCTGATAGTCTGCATATAGCTGATCTCGGTTTCACCGATGACCTGGATCCTTTTGTAGGCAAATCTCTCCAAAAAACCGGCCAGGGCAAGTCCGGGGCGGTGCAGCTGACTCTCCTCGACATGATTGTCCAGGGTTTTGGGCTCAGTAACAACCGTCAGGGCAAATTCCCTGTTCTTCATCTCGAAAAACTCTCTTACCGTTAAAATTTTCATCGTCTCCTCTCCGGCAATAATATGGTAAAAAATATGATAATCATGAAGTTAATGATCAGGGCTCGATAAGTTTATAGAACTGGTCGTTTTTCTTGACCAGGACATTTATCTTGTCTGTCTCCAGATTTCTGAAGATAACGTAGGGAGACTGCTTCGAATCCATCTGGTCCATGGCATCGGAGACTGTCATGATCTCCGCATGTACTCTTTTGGTCTTTACCATCCTTTTCCCGCTGGGGTCGGATGTCCTTTCGAACAGGTTGGAATAGAAGAAATTCGGATCTTTCATAACACTCTTCTTTTGATGATCCGTCACCTTATCTTTCAGTTTCTTCAGCTGAACCTCCATTTTATCTATGGCATCGTCCAGAGCGAGATACATGTCCATCTCTTCGCTGACACTGTGAAGGTCGAATTTGGAGGCATGAAGATTCATCTCGACAATATTGCGGCTGTTTTCCAGCGACAGAGTCAGATGAATATTGATAATATGATCAAAATACTTACTCAGTTTTTCACACGATTGTTCTACATAGTCACGAATTGGATTCGTTAGGTCAAAATGCCTGGCAGTTATGGTAATTTGCATGGTAAACCCCCTTGTCTTAGTTAAGATTTAGAGAAAATGGACTTTTCTCTTTTCTCAGTACTATTCTCTTTCTGAGAAAAGCTGTTACTTGTTAAATTATCGGTTTCTGAACAAAGCTCGCCCCCGGAATTCTTATTCTGTTGCTTCTTCTGCTCTGAAAATGCTTCCTGGGCATTATAGGAGCTTCTGACAAAAGGACCGGAAAAACAGGTTTTGAAGCCCTTATCCAGGGCTATCCGGCGATAATGTTCAAATATTTTCGGTTCTATATAGGCAAAAACGGGATAGTGTCCGGCAGAAGGGGCAAGATACTGCCCAATAGTCAGGATTTCGACACCCTGAACTCTCAGGTCATCCAGAAGTGAAACTATCTCCTCCTCAGTTTCACCCAAACCGACCATAAAACCGCTCTTAACCGGTATCTGAGGAGCATATCTTCCGGTGTGGGAAAGGATTTTCAGGCTTCTCTGATAATCCGCTTCCGGTCTGACGAGCGGATAGAGACGGGGAACTGTTTCGATATTGTGATTGAAGACGGCAGGTTGAGCAGCGAGGATCTTTTCAATACAGGAGAGATCACCCTGCATATCGGAGACAAGAACTTCGATAGCAGGTTCGGAACCTTCTCCGGCAGTTTCCCGGATCCGATTCATGACCTTTACCAGATGAGCGGAGCCCCCATCAGGGAGATCGTCTCTGGTGACCATCGTAATAACGATATATGCCAACCCTAATTTTGAAACGGCTTCGGCAATATGTTGAGGTTCTTCGGGGTCGGGATGTCCGAGCGGTTTCTTCTCTTTTTTTACAGCACAGAAGGTGCAGCTCCGGGTACAGATATCCCCCAGAATCATGAAAGTTGCAGTCCGTTTACTGAAGCATTCACCTTTATTGGGGCATTGAGCACTTTCGCAGACGGTGTGAAGGTTATGATCTCGGATGAGTTTCTCTATGGCAAGATTTGAATCGTAAATTCCGGTCTTTTTGATGCGTAACCACTCAGGTTTTCTCATTACCAATTCTTCATCCTTTCAACTTCACTCATTAAGATTAACATCACCGATGTTGACTTATACCTGAAGTACTTAATCACTTTATGTTCTACCTAAATTATAATCACCCCTGCCGGAAAAGCAAGGTTAAACTTTATGGATTGCCAGATTTTCCAGATCTTCCACCGCTTCCATGATGATCTCGGAGAGAGTAGGATGAGCGTAAACAACCTTATCCAGCTCCTTAACCGTCAACCCCAGATTTATCATCAGACTCCCGGCAGTTATCAGTTCCGTAGCCTGAGCTCCGACAATATGCATGCCGGTGATCTTTCCGCTCTCCTTGTCGGCAATTATCTTGATCATCCCCTCGGTAGCCCCCAGCCCGATAGCTTTACCGTTAGCCTGATAGGTAAATTTACCGGTCAGATACTCCCTCCCTTCTTCTTTTGCCTCTTCTTCGGTCATACCCACCGAAGAGAGCTCCGGATCGGTAAAAGTGCAGCGGGGAATATTCTGATAGATTAGTTTATCCGGTTTTTTAAAGTTGTCCGTACCGATCCTTTCGGCGATGTATTCTGCCACCTGCAAGCCCTGTTTGGAAGCAGTATGTGCCAGCATCAACCTGCCGGTTACATCACCAATAGCAAAGATATTCTTCTGAGAGGTTTCCATCCGATCATTAATGACAATCCTCTTCTTCTCCTGTTCAACAGGGCAGTCAACGAATTCCAGCGGACAGTAGGGCACTCTGCCCGTACTGACCAGTACCTTATCGGTCAGGATCTCTTTGTCGTTGGAGAGTTGTAGTTTTATCTTCTCTCCTTCTCTACTATGTTCGGTAACCTTCGTACCTGGATGGATCTTTATCCCTTTCTTTTTGAATGCTAACTGCAGTTTCCTGACGATCTCCCGGTCTTCGTTATTGAGCAGATTGGGGAGGAGTTCGACGATCTCCGTTATAATTCCCAGATTGCTAAAGATAGAGGCAAATTCACACCCGATAGTTCCGCCGCCGATAATCGTGAGATGTTCCGGCAGTTCCCGGAGAGATAGTATATGACGGGAAGAGAGAAAGTTTTCTCCGTCGAACTCCATTCCGGGTAATTCGAAGGGAACGGAACCGGTGGCGATCACGACATACTCTGTTTCATAGGTATCTTCGGAGGTCTCCAGCAGATATTTCTCTCCCTTTTTCTTCACCTTAAGAACCTCTTCCTTAACTATCGTGATATCTTTCTTTTTGCAGATGAACTCCAGTCCGCCTACTAATTTTTCCACCACTTCGTCTTTACGGGCGGCAATCTTTTGATAATCATAACCCGGTTTGCTTACCTCGATTCCAAACTTCTCAGCGTGCTTAAACTCGTTGAACAGGTCACTGATCTTAACCAGTGCTTTGGTCGGAATACAACCCCAGTTGAGGCATTCTCCCCCTAATCTCTCTTTCTCGAAGAGCAGGGTGCTGATCCCTTTTTGCTGAAGCCTGATAGCTGTGACATAACCTCCGGGACCACCTCCGATAATTGCTGCCTGTAAACTCATGTTTCCAACCTCCTTAATCTGCTGTTGAGAATACCCATTCCCTCTCTGTATTTCTGAATAACTCTTCTCGAGACACTGATGTTCCGCTTCTTGAGGATACTCGCTATCTCCAGATCGGAATACGGTTTATCCCTATCCTCATTCTCTATGATCTCCAGGATCTGCTTCTGGACATTATCACGGGATATCTCTTCGTAGTTCTCTGAACGTCCGGCAGAGACGGTAAAGAAATCTTTCAGACAGACCATCCCGAAAGGGGTATCGGCGTATTTGTCCTTTACGACCCGTGATATCGTTGATTCGCTGACACTAAGCTCACTTGCCAGTATGTTGTAGGTCAAAGGCTCAAGGATGCCTGAATGATTATAGAAATAATTCTTCTGATGTTCGATTATTGCTCTCGTTACCCGGATCAGGGTCTGGTTGCGCATATAGATTGATTTAATAAGGAATTTTGCCGAATTTATCTTGTCCCTGATAAACGAGACCATCTCTTTGTCCTTAACTTTCCCGGTGACTATCATGTTTCTATAGTACCGGTTTATTGTGAGATGAGGGATATTAAAATCATTGACGAAGACCACATATTCCTCTTCGATCTTCTTGACGATCACATCAGGAGTGACGTAATTAATATTGTCGGAAAGCAGCATCAAACCCGGCTTGGGATTGAGCCTTGAGATTATATCCTTACAATGGATTATCTTATCGAAATGGACTGAGAGTTTGGCGGCTATCTTTTGATATCTGCGGTGGATCAGGTCTCCGAAATGATTAGTCAGGATATTGCTGAGCAGGATATAATCCTGACCCTGTTCATCGAGTTGGGCAATAAGGCATTCGCTGATATTTCTGGAAGTGATCCCCCGCGGTTTGAGTTTCAGGATCAGCTGATGGATCTTATCGGCTGTCGCCTGTAGTTCTTCCTTCTCTGTTATCTCCGGCAGAGATTCGGCAGCAAATTCATAGATATCGAAATTGAGGGGAAGATAGCCGAATTCATTGGCATTATCGACCAGATCCCGGGCAAACTCCAGTTCTTCCTCACTGAGCGGGAGTCTTTCCAGCTGATAATAGAAATTGTTCTTCTTGTCTTTGATGGATTCATCATATTGTGTGTTATTGTAATTGTCGAAGATATCCTTTTCTTTTGCCTCTTCTTTCCCTTCCCGGTGATAATCATTCCATTCGTCAAGAATATCGCTGAACTCCTTGATCTCATCGATGCTCTTTTGCAGCTGTTCAGCTTCGACAGCTTCCTCTTCGGCGGTTTCTTCTGATTTTCCGGTTTCTTCGGTTTGATCCTCTTTTTCTTTGGTTTCAGGCTGCATAGACTCTTCTTCTTCTTCCTGAAGCTCCAGGATCGGATTGAGCTCCAGTTCCCTTTTCAACTGCATCTCCAATTCCATCTGAGGTAATACGAGCAGTTGCAGAGATTGCAGCATCTTCGGCTTGAGAGCTAATTCCTGTACCTGTCTGTGCGAGATAGTTTGTTGTAGTTTTGTCATAGGTTCTGAATAAAAAACGGTTTGAGAAATTTGTCGCCTAAATAGAGTTCTCTGGCTTGTTCATTGTTGATCAACTCTTCGGAAGTACCGCTCAGGAGAATCTGTCCCTGAAAAATAATATAAGCCCGCTGGGTGATGGAAAGGGTATCAAGAACATTATGATCGGTAATCAGGATCCCGATATTCTTCTTCTGCAGCTTGATGATAATGTCCTGGATATCATTGATCGCTAAGGGGTCAACCCCGGCAAAGGGCTCATCCATAAGGAAAAATGAAGGAGAAGTAACGAGTGTTCTCGTTATCTCCAGTTTCCGCCGCTCACCCCCTGAGAGGGTGTAGGCTTTCTGTTTCGCCAGCTTGGTCAGAGACAACTCCTCCAGATGTTCCTCTAACTTCGCTTTCCGTTCTTTCCTGCTCAAATTGAGAGTCTCGATGATCGCCATGATGTTCTCTTCCACAGTCAGTTTGTGAAAGATGGAAGGTGCCTGGGCAAGATAACCGATCCCCAGTCTTGCTCTTTTGTACATCGGCATGTGAGTGATGTCAATGCGGTTATAGAAGACTTTTCCTTCATTCGGCTTGGCAAGACCGAGTATCATATAAAAAGTGGTGGATTTACCCGCTCCGTTCGGACCAAGAATTCCGACGATCTCTCCCTGCCCGATATGCAGATTTACCTTGTTAACGACAGTCGCTTTACCGTACCGTTTAACGAGATTATCTACCGCTATCTTGTCCTTTTCCATAATCTATTATTCACTATCTTCGACTGATCTGTCAATTATTTTATCACTGAACCTGTATTTTCCGGTCACTCTGCCCCGAAAGACAACAGATTCTATTTCATTGTCTCTGTTGATCTTAACAGTCAATTTTTCGCTCTGGGCAGCGTTGTTAAAATAATCCCGCTCAGCAGCTGCACTGACATAAAACGATTTGACATTATCAAAAGCCTGCATCTCGCTGATCTTTCCCTCTTCGAAGTAGAGCTCCATGAGCGAACAGTTTATCCGGTTCTCTTTCTCCCCGCCCTCTTTAGCGGCGAAAAATACCTCACAGTTATCTTCTAATAGGGCACTGGCTATCTTTCTCTCCTCAAAATAGAGAAAAAACTTATCTGCCCGGGCATCAGCAAAATCGGACTGCAAGGCAGGTTCTCCCAGAAAGACAGCATACTCCTCATCCATGAAAAACAAGAGGAAATCGCTATTGACCGTGTATTCTTCATAGACGGTGAGGACATCAAAGCTTGCCGCCAGGCGGTTGAAGTCCCGGTAGAATTCGATCCTTTGACCGCTGATGCTGATATCCTCTTCGCCCACTACCACTATCTTCGGGTCACCGGTTATGAAGCCGTAACCGGAAGCGAGATCATAGTCGAGATATTGAGAATAACCGTTTATCTGTTCTCTCTCATCATGAAAGAAGATATTGTCAAAGGCATATATCTTCTGTCCTTCCCGGTGATATTCACCCTTATCAGACCTGAAGATCCGCTCTGTTCCGTCGTTATGATCTTCCCGGATATAAACGCTGCCGGTCAGGAATATCTCTTCCGTTATCCGGTGATACTCGACCAGATCAGCATAGAGGGTGAGAGAATCTTCCACGACCTTGACATTTCCAAAGAGACGGGCAATCTTTTTTACTTCGTACAACTCAGCCTGGTCGGAGAAAAACTCAGTGTCACCGTAAAAGAAGTTCACATTACCGTTCAAACGGGTCAGATATTCATCTTCCACGCGGTCAACAAAGAGTTTGTCGGCATTGATCAGCCGGTAGGGACGCAGCTCTCTCTCCGCCTCGAGATTCGCGGCAAAAGAGAGCAGCAACAGGCTACCAATCAATATCGGAAAACTCTTCATCATCAATCTCTCCTTCGGCAGTGACCCTGCTCAGCTCTATCCTGCTGAATTCAATATCGGAACTCAGTTCAAAACCCCTGAGAACATTATTTCCTCTGACGATTAGCACCTCATTCGGGGCATAAATTTCGTCACTGTTCTGATTCCAGGTCATGTGACCGGTATAGAGGGTGGTATCATCCTGCTCGATAATGACATTGCCGGTGGCTGTGTAGGTGTTGCGGATCTCATCTATAGTGAGCCGCTCGGTTTCCAGTCTCATCTTGAGTGTTTTATCGGGATGGTAATCGGTAATCTCTACCGTATAAGCTTCGATCCTTTTATCATCATAAAACCGTTCGACCCTTGCTGCCCTTATTTCCCGCTCGATATGCTCACCGGTTATTTCATATATGATTACATCCTCGCTCTGCTCTTCTGCATACTGGAGTTCCTGTTTCTCAAAAAAATGCTGTTCGGTGAGATCACAGGAGACCAGGAACAGAAGAGGGGAGAGGGTTATTAACAAAAAAAAACCGGCTCCTGCACCGGAACGTAAAGAACTAATGATCTTCTTCATCTTCGCTGAGCCGGATTATAAATTTTTCTATTACTTCCTCAAAGATACCCTGTTTTCGCAGGATATACTCGATAAATTCTCTCACTGCTCCCTCTCCGCCGCGGAAGCGGGAAACAAATTCTGCTTTCTCTTTGATCTCTGCCGCCGCCTGCTGCGGGGCTGCCGGGAGTCCCGCTTTGGTTAATGCCGGAAAGTCGTTCCAGTCATCTCCCATATAAGCTGCATTTTCCCAGGCGAGAGAAAGCTCCTGCAGGATATCTTCAATTACCGCTCTTTTGTTCCTGACACCCTGAAAGAGATAATCGATCTTCAGATCACGGCAACGGCGTTCCAGGGCCAGTGATCTCCTGCCGGTGATCACAGCACATTTGATCTCCGTAAAACTGAGAAGTGATAAACCGAGTCCGTCCGCGACAGAAAAACTTTTCGATTCCCAACCCTCTTCGGTATAGATTATCTTGCCGTCGGAAAGTACCCCGTCGCAATCGAGGATCAGCAGTTTGATATGTTTAAGGTCGTTCATCTGGTTTTCTCCCTCTCCGGCAGTTAATCCCTGCCGGCAGTTCTGACAAGCTCATTCAGCATCTCCGGGACATCTTCCAGAGAGAGCATACTCATCCCATCGCTTAAGGCTTCCGAAGGTTCAGGATGTGTCTCCAGAAAAAGACCGTCAACCATGCCGGTAGCGAGTGCGGCTTTTGCCATCATCGGTGCTAACTCGGGTGTACCGCCCGAAACTCTTGCCAGGGAGGGTCTTTGCAGACTGTGAGTTACATCGAAAATAACCGGAAAACCGAGCTGCTTCATTATCGGGAATGACCGGAAATCTACGACCAGATTGTGGTATCCGAAAAAGGTGCCCCGCTCGGTCAGCAGAAGCTGTGAATTGTTTTCAGAGGTGATCTTTTCGGTAACCGGCTTCATGTCTTCCGGGGCGATGAACTGTCCCTTTTTGATGTTGATTATCTTTCCTGTCCGGGCTGCCGTCTTCAATAGAAAGGTCTGACGGCAGAGAAATGCCGGTATCTGGAGAATATCGGCAACTTCCGCTGCTGACTCCGCCTCTTCAGATTCGTGAATATCGGTCAAAACAGGGACTCCGAACTCCTTCTTTACCCGTTCCAGGATTTTCAGCCCTTCGGCCTGTCCCGGTCCGCTGTATGATGTCTCGGAAGTTCTGTTTGCCTTGAGATAAGAGGATTTGAAAATAAAGAGTAATCCGTGCTTCTCAGCCTGTTTGGTCAGTTCTTCGGCACACTTCATCACGATATCGTAACTCTCGATGACGCAAGGTCCCGCAATGAGAAAGAACGGCTTGCAATGGTATATTCTGCTATATAGATCCATTTATTCCTCTCTTTGGCAATGATCTTGCATTACTGTATAAGAAAGCAACTCCTTTTGTCAACTATATTTTCCCTTAACCGTCTCACTTTATTCGGGACTATTTTTTTCTATACCCACCCGGCACCCAAAAGGATTATAGTTCCTGAGCTGCATTATCGCTTCGCTCAATGCAGCTCAGGAACTATAATTAAAGAAAAATCATTCCCAGGGACTTGCTATTCCCCCCTTTAGTTTCCCTAATCTCTCTTTTCCTGCTACTCCCTCCGCAGGTTTTCATCTTTTCTTCTTGCTTTTCCTCCTCCAGCTTATTTCAGGGGTGGTAAGCTCCTGCTTGCCACAGCTTCTTGCTTCACTCCCGCAGGTTTTCATCTTTATCTTCTTGCTATTCCTTCCTCCGGTTTTTCTCTTTTCTTCGCCGTAGGGGCGGTTCACGAACCGCCCTTCCCCCTGCTTCTCCTTCCGCAGGCTTTCTCTTTTTTCGTATCCAGAGCTTCCAGCTCTGGCTTTGTCTTTTCTTCGTAGCTGCACTTCCTTGGTTTTTCATTTCATGTAGAACAAGTGGCTAACTTGTTCAGCGCAATTTACCAAATTGCGGTACATCTCACTGCTTCACTACCCATGGACTTGCTATTCTTTCACAGGTTTGTCTTTTTACCTCGCCGTAGGGGCGGTTCACGAACCGCCCTTCCCCCTTGCTGTTCTTTTCTCATGGCTTTTTAAACTTCTTTCTTTTCACCGTCGAAAAGAAAGAAGGTAAATATGAATTTAATATGATTTTTTTCTTGCTTCACTTCCCATGGACTTGCTAACTTTCCGCAGGCTTTTCCTTTTTTCGTAAGACAAGTTGCCAACTTTTCTCGCAATTTACCAAATTGCGGTACATCTCACTGCTTCACTACCCATGGTCTTGCTCTTCTTTCCTCCGGTTTTCCCCTAAACTCTAATCCCTGATCTCTAATCTCTATTCCCTCTTTTCCCCTCAGTTTTACGAGCCGTCGGTAATTTTTACGTAATAAATCCTTCCGATACCGGAGCCCAAAACTCCGTAAGCACCGGTCACTCCCCCCTTTTCCCAGCCATTGGTCATATAGAGAGAATCATAATAATTCCGGTCGATCACATAGCAGGAAATCCGGTACCTTCCATAGAAGAAGAAAAACCCGTCATAGTTGCTGATGACAATATTTTCCGAATCAATATGCTCTCTCGGACTGAAAACCTCTGCCACTACTAATCTTCTGGGGAAGCCGCCGTCCGGATTTTCATATTCTTCCTGATCTTTAGGAGAACCGCTCCCCATGAAATCATAGATATAGGCAGCATCATTATACTCTTCCAGGCAATACGTTTCCAGGTAGCAGGTTCTCTCTTCTCCGAGCGGGCAGCTCACTTTAATGGGATAGGAGGAGATTACGTCAATAGCAAGTTCGGGAAATGTATCCGGATCTTGACTCAGGGCATCGTTCTCGATCAGTGATGCCGGCGGGGTATGAGTCGAAGCGGTTATGATCTGATCATTGACTTCGATCTGAAGGAAGTATTTCGTATCCGGCTGAATAAGGAAAATGTCGTTTTCCCGGAGAACGTACTCACCATTCTGCTCATGAACGAGAATTGCATCGATCAGTGGTTCACTCTCGGTATAGATTCTGACCAGGGCGTCAGTTACGCTGATATCCTGTTCATAGAGCGGAATATCGGGATTGAAAAGGCTTTTCAATCTGACCGGATTATCGGTATCTATTGGTTCACCGACAAGCAAATAGGCATAAAGCGAATAGTCATACTTCAATCCGAGCTCTGAAGGGTTATTTTCGCAGGAAGTCATGGTTACCATCAGAAGGGGCAGGATCAGCAGCCGGAGAAGAACGAAAAGCAATCTGTAGTTCTGTAAGGGATTTCTCATATTCTTTACCATTTGATATTTACTCCTAAACTTGGGATCAGGGGGAGGTTATTGGATGTTGATTTTTTGAATTCGTCGCCGTCACGGTAGTAGAAGACGTCATTCGGGTTTTTGGCTGAGAGGATATTGATGATCTGTAAATAGGGTTCGATCAGATAGTTCTTTGTGTAGAAAAGCTTTCTGATGGAAACATCCAGTCTTGAGTAGGAGGGGAGACGATAACTGTCATATCTGCCGTATAGGACATGGTTGACGGGATAGCCATCAATGGAATTACCCTCAATGATACCCAAAGGCTTTCTGAAGGGTTGCCCGGAACCGTAAGTATAGCTGAGCCCGTAAACCCAGTTTTGGCGGTAATAGTTTTCATTGATCGTTATCTGATGTCTTCTGTCGAATTTCGGGTGATATTCCAGCCCTTCGTTCAATTGAGCAAATTGTCTTCTCGTTCTGCCGTAGGAGTAGGAAATGAACCCTTCCAGACCAAACCAGTCGTTATTGAGGGTCAGATCAAGCCCATAGGCATACCCTTTACCGAAGTGAAAAGCCTGAGCCAAATCCTTATCCGGGTCATAATCATAGTCTATCTCCGGCCGGAATTCTGTCAGATTTCTCATCTCTTTGTAATAGATTTCGGCATTAAGGGTCATAACCCCGGCCCAGTTGATATCTCCGCCGATAATGTAATGGTCGGCTTCCAGAGGTTTGACTGATCTGTCCAGCGGGAACCAGATATCGAAAGATGAATTGTCAGAGTCACCGATGAGGGTCAGATATTGATAGTATAATCCCCAGGCCCCGTAGATACTGAGATCATCGCTCAGGTTGTATTTCAGGGATAAGCGGGGTGACAGCCGGTAGTAGTTACCTTTTTGATAGTGTTCGAATCTCAATCCGTACTTCAGGAGCAGGAGGGAGTTTAACCGCCAGCTATCCATGAGATAAAGTGCTGAATAGAGCGAGACATGATCGATTTCCGGGTACTCAGTTTGTACCTGTTCCTCATTCTGGGAAGCCTCGAACACAACGTGGTATCTTTTGATCTCTGTACCGAACTCGATATTATGCTCATTGGATGGGAGATAGGAGGAATTTGTTTTGAAGGTCAGGTCATAAAGCCTGTTTTTCCGTTCCAGATCCATTTCGTTGATATTGATATCAAACTGCGAACCGTAGTGGGAATGAGCGATCAGGACATCGTTATAGAAGTTAGGACTGAAGATATGTGTCCATCTGAGGGCATTGGTAATATTTCCCCAGGTTATCTTGATATTTACCGGATCTTCCTGTAATCTGAAAGTGTCTCTGCCGGTGAAGAAGCTGTATTGCAGGTAATTTTTGGGGGAGATGTCGTAGTTTAGTTTGATGTGACCATCATAAAAATGATAATCAGGAATATCTGTGCTCATCACAGCATCTACCAGTTCCAGATAGGTTCTTCTCCCGGAAAGCATCCAGGAACCTTTCTCCCAGGGACCGCTCAGGGTTATTTTGGAAGTGATCAGACTCATGTTCACATTGCCGTCGAAACGATTGCGGTTTCCGTCCAGGTTATAGACGTTCATCACTGAGGAGAGTCTTCCTCCGTATTTGGCATCAAAACCCCCTTTGATCAGATCAACGGTGTTTATGGCATCAACATTGAAAGTGCTGAAAAACCCCATCAAATGGGAAGGATTATAAACATCAATTCCATCAAGGAGGATCTGATTCTGGTCGGGAGAGCCGCCCCGGATATAAAGCCCGGAAGAAAAATCGGAGATTGAAGTGACTCCCGGCAGCATCTGAACTGCCCGGAAAAGATCCGGTTCAGCCACCTGAGGTAATTCCGTGATATGCACCGGGTTGATCTTCATCTCACTCAACGGGATATGAAACTCCTCGACCTTACCTCTCTGACGGGAAGAGCTTACTCTGATCCCTTCGAGTTCAACGCTTGCCGGCTGGAGTTCAACATTGATAACTTTGCTATCCTGCAGAGATACCGCGATCCTTAAAATCTCAAAGCCAATTCTGTGAAAAACGAGATGATAATCTCCCGGTACCACAGAGGGTATGATATAATATCCCCGTTCGTTGGCATTTACTCCCTGTTCCGTCTCTTCAATATAGCAGACCGCGAAGGGGACAGCTTCCAAATTGAAACTGTTCCGTATCCTGCCGCTCACAGAGACAGTTGGTGCCGCATAAACGAACATAGTTAAAGATGCTGACAGCAGCATTAAAATTCCTTTTCTAATCACATTTCTTTCCTTTTTTCGATATTAACATCCCGCTCTTGCAGCAGGAATTATTTGTGAGTTTCTAACTCCGGAGTTAACCTCAAAAGCCGCGGACAGCAACGAACGGACGCTGATATGATTTGATCATACCGGCTAATGAGGAAAAACCCCAAAATTACTGACCTGTAGATAATATTGGATTACTAAAATATCTATGAGCATCTGTAAAGATTTGATAAACAAGACCTTTTTGAACGCTTTTCGTGTAAAGTTTTATTTTCGTATCCAGGGTTTCCAGCTTACTACAGCTCCTTGCTATTCCTTCCGCAGGCTTTTCTCTTTTTTCGTATCCGGAGCTTCCAGCTCTGGTTTTATCTTTTCTTCGTAGCTGCACTTCTTTGGTTTTTCATTTTTTTGTAGAACAAGTTGCTAACTTGTTCAGCGCAATTTACCAAATTGCGGTACATCTCCCTGCTCTGCTTCCCATGGACTTGCTACTCTTTCTTCTGTCTTCTTTCAGGGGTGGTGAGCTCCAGCTCGCCACAGCTTCTTGCTTTTCCTTTTTTCTTAGTCGTAGGGGCGGTTCATGAACCGCCCTCCTTCTTGCTATCCTTCCGCAGGTTTTTCTCTAATCTCTAATCTCTAATACCTAATCCCTTTTTTTTTTGCTGCTCCTTTCTCCGGACTTTTCAAACTACTTTCTTTTGGGCAGCCAAAAGAAACGCCCATGACGGTAAAAAAAATCGACACACAAGGGAATGATTATAATTCATTACATTCTTTCTTTTGGACCGCCAAAAGAAAGAATCAAAGAAAAGCTCTCCGGCTGCAACAAAACAGCTAAAAACCTTCTCGTGACTGCTTCTCTCGAAAAACTCCTCACTTCGTTCGTCAACCGAGGTGCTCTTTTCTTTGTGGCTGCGACCGAGCTCGGCGAAGCCAAACAGTTTCTTCGAAGCAGCCTCTCGTACGGTTTTATTAACGCTGTTTTTTGCAATGCCGGATTTATCTATTCCCACCCGCCACCCAAGCAGGCAAAGACATTCAGATGCATCAGCGGAAGAAAAGCAAGCGGTAAAGAAGATGAGAATTTCTCTCGTCTCTCAGTCTTTTTCTCATGCTGCCCTTCCGCAGGTTTTTCTCTAATCTCTAATCTCTAATAGCTTTTTTTCTGCTGCTCCTTCCTCCGTTTTTTTGTATCCGGAGCTTCCAGCTCTGGTTTTGTCTTTTCTTCGTAGCTGCACTTCTTTGGTTTTTCATTTTCATGTAGAACAAGTTGCCAACTTGTTCAGCGCAATTTACCAAATTGCGGTACATCTCCCTGCTCTGCTTCCCATGGACTTGCTACTCTTTCTTCTGTCTTCTTTTAGGGGTGATGAGCTCCAGCTCGCCACAGCTTCTTGCTTTTCTTTTTTCTTCGCCGTAGGGGCGGTTCACGAACCGCCCACTCCTTGCTTTTCCTTCCGCAGGTTTTTCCTTTTTTCGTATCCGGAGCTTCCAGCTCTGGTTTTGTCTTTTCTTCGTAGCTGCACTTCTTTGGTTTTTCATTTTTTTGTAGAACAAGTTGCTAACTTGTTCAGCGCAATTTACCAAATTGCGGTACATCTCCCTGCTCTGCTTCCCATGGACTTGCTACTCTTTCTTCTGTCTTCTTTTAGGGGTGATGAGCTCCAGCTCGCCACAGCTTCTTGCTTTTCTTTTTTCTTCGCCGTAGGGGCGGTTCACGAACCGCCCACTCCTTGCTTTTCCTTCCGCAGGTTTTTCTCTAATCTCTAATCTCTAATCTCTAATCCCTATTTTCATGCTGCTCTTTCCTCTGGTCTTATTTTTTTTTTCACGTCGCTGAATTGTTTACTGCTCTGCTTCCGAGGGACTTACCCCTCCTCCTGCCGGCACCATTTGTTATCCTTTATATAATAGAGGGATTAATTATCCTAAGGAGACCATTAGGATATTTTACAAACGGAGGGGGTCCGACTATAGGATATCCTAATGGTCTCCTAAGGGTAGGAAAACAACTATAGCCCGATGAAAACAAAGAAGGAGGAAGCAGAACTATGAAAAAGCCGACCCCGTTAAAACAGCTGGAAGAATATGTGGACTTTATCGGCAAAGGACTGGTGAAGCTGAATATTAAGGTTGATCACGATATGATCCACCTGCTGTCAAAAACGATGCAGCACTATTTCGAATTACCGATAATGGTACAGTTGCTGGTTAAGATGTCAAATTCGATGTCAGGTAAGATGGTAATCAAAAGAGGGAAATACCGGGGATTCGTTTTTCAGATGAGTCATGGCGTGCAGCAGATAAAGAAATATGAACCGGAGAAATACAGGAATGACCGGAATACCCCGCTCAGGCTGAGAACCAGAACTATAGTTCATCTGGCAAGCCTGGATCCGGTTCCAAACCTGCAAACCAAAGTGAAAGAGCTCTTCCGGAGTTATCCTTATTATCTGCTCAAAACGGAACCTGTAAATCTCCGGATGAAGAATTTTTATTTCGATTATTCGGTCATGCCGGGAAGAATGCTGAAGATCTATCAAGCATTGGATCCTGAAAATCCCGATCCGGAAAGCGACATCTTGCATGCTGAAGAGGAGTATTCTCCGAAAAAGACGGTTCTGTTTGAATATAGGGGAGAGGAGGAACAGTATTTCTATGCTTTGAACACGAGAAACGGGAGGTTATCGGGGCTGTTGAAATTCGTCTGGGGAAACAGTATCCCGGAGATCGGAAGAGTTGAGGTGGCTGACGGGTGATGCTTTGATTGTAGAATCGTGGGTATCCCCGCCTGGGGGAAGGATAACCGGGGTTTTGGGTACGTATCCGGAGCTTCCAGCTCTGGTTTTTCTTTGGCGAGGGCAGAGACGCCCTCGCTACATTCTTTCTTTTCCGTATCCGGAGCTTCCAGCTCTGGTTTTATCTTATCTTCGTGGATCCTCTTCCTTGGCTTTTTCTTTTTATGTAGAACAAGTTGCTAACTTGTTCAGCGCAATTTACCAAATTGCGGTACATCTCCCTGCTCTGCTTCCCATGGACTTGCTATTCTTCCTTAGGTTTTTCCCAGGGGTGGTGAGCTCCAGCTCGCCACAGCTTCTTGCTATCCTTCCGCAGGGTTTTCTCTTTTTTCGTATCCGGAGCTTCCAGCTCTGGTTTTTCTTTGGCGAGGGCAGAGACGACCTCGCTACATTCTTTCTTTTCCGTATCCGGAGCTTCCAGCTCTGGTTTTATCTTTTCTTCGTAGCTGCACTTCTTTGGTTTTTCATTTTCATGTAGAACAAGTTGCTAACTTGTTCACCGCAATTTACCAAATTGCGGTACATCTCCCTGCTCGGCTTCCGATGGACTTGCTACTCTTTCTTCTGTCTTCCTTCAGGGGTGGTGAGCTCCAGCTCGCCACAACATCCTGCTAATCCTTCCGCAGGCTTTTCTCTTTTTTCGTATCCGGAGCTTCCAGCTCTGGTTTTTCTTTGGCGCGGGCAGAGACGCCCTCGCTACATTCTTTCTTTTCCGTATCCGGAGCTTCCAGCTCTGGTTTTATCTTATCTTCGTGGATCCTCTTCCTTGGCTTTTTCTTTTTATGTAGAACAAGTTGCTAACTTGTTCAGCGCAATTTACCAAATTGCGGTACATCTCCCTGCTCGGCTTCCCATGGACTTGCTATTCTTCCTTAGGTTTTTCCCAGGGGTGGTGAGCTCCAGCTCGCCACAACATCCTGCTAATCCTTCCTCCGGTTTTTTTCCCTAATCTCTAATCCCTGATCTCTCGTTTCCTAATCCTTCCGCAGGCTTTTCTCTTTACCTCGCTGTAGGGGCGGTTCACGAACCGCCCACTCCTTGCTCTCCTTCCGCAGGTATCTCTAATCCCTAATCCCTCAACTATCTTTATGTACCACAGAATGTCTTATAATTCTCTTCAAAAACTTTGTCTGGTGGTTTCATATATTCATCGCAGTTGTTTTGATATTGATAGGGTTGCGAGAGAGTATTCAAAAGTCTTTCATATAAGCTTAGATCTCCATTTACCGCCTCATCAAGAGCTTGCTCAACTAAGTGATTTCTTGCGATAAAGACAGGATTATTCCGGTTCATCAGTTTCTTTGCCTGCTGCCTGCCATTAGAATTATCAATGGCATCTTGCCATTTTTCTAACCATGGCTTAAAATCAGCCCTGTTGATTGGGTTATTCTCAATACTTATCTCTTGTGATAAAGCCAAAAATGTATTGGTGTAATCCATTTTCAGTTCTTTCATTATTTGCAGCAGGTCGTCCACTAATGAGTATAGTTCGGGATTGTTGCTATCAATGCCGATTTTGTTGAGCATGGTGTCATAATACCTTTCCTGCCAAGCCTTATCAAAACCGGCGAGGGCTGTTTGGGCAAGTTCTAAAGAGATATCGATATCGGAATGAATGATCGGCAGCAAGGTTTCTGCAAATCTCGCGATATTCCACTTTATTATGTCAGGTTGCTTATCAAAAGCATATCTGCCGTTACGGTCAATAGAGCTAAAAACCGTTTCCGGATGATAACTGTTCATAAACGCACAGGGACCATAATCAAACGTTTCACCGCTTATTGAAGTGTTATCCGTATTCATCACACCATGAATAAAACCAACACGCATCCAGTTTACAACCAGTTCAATCTGCCGGATCATTACTTTGTTGAGTAAACTGATAACCGGGTATTCGTCATGCTCAATCTCAGGATACAATCTTTTGACAGTGTAGGCTGTAAGTGCCTTTAAATCAGCAAGCGAGCCGAAATGAGCCGCATATTCAAAAGTCCCGACCCTTATATGGCTCTTCATTACTCTTACCAGAACGGCACCTTCGTGCATAGTTTCTCGTAATACCGGTTCACCTGTTTTAAGCACGGCAAGGCTTCTTGATGAAGGCATGTTTAGAGAGTGCATAGCTTCGCTTATCAGGTACTCTCTCAGCATAGCTCTCAATGTTGCCTTACCATCGCCACCTCTGGAATAGATGGTTTTTCCGCTTCCTTTTAATTGAATATCAAAACGCTTGTTGTTTTCAGTGAGGTGTTCACCTATGATGATAGCTCTTCCGTCCCCTAATGTGGTAAAATGACCAAACTGATGACCTGCATAAGCCTGGGCATAAGATTTCGCTATGCTGTTTGATTCATCTTCAAGAAACCAGGCAAGAAAATCATCCGGTTTCTTTGTTGAAAGGCTCAGTTCAGCACCCAGTTTTTCATTCCAGAGAAGTACTTCCGCATTAGAAAAAGAGCTTGGTTTAACAATACTATATAACTTACCGGGAAGCGATAGATATGAGTAGTCAAAATTAAATGGATTATTTGTCAGCATCTTGTTCTGTTCATTCTGCGTGTTTATCGTTCGCTGCAATGATCTCTAAGGAGCGAGGCTTGTTGCTGTAAGCCTTAGGTTCTGCCCGGAAAGGGAGCTCAGCAACTGTAGATATACCGGTTGCGAACTTATATGCAAAATTCGACCGCTTAGAACTTAACAAACTCAACTCTTCGGTTCTGTGCCTTTCCTTCAGCGGTATCGTTGCCGGTAATTGGCTTAGACTGGCCATGACCGACAGATACAAGCCGGGATGGAGATACGCCCATTTTTATCATTTCTTCCATAACGGTCTTTGCCCTTGCTTCAGAGAGTGTTTGGTTATGGCTTTCGCTTCCGTCACTGTCTGTGTGGCCTTCTACACTGAAGTTAAGGGATGAGTTCTCTTTCATCAGTTTTACGATTTCATTGATTACCCCATAGCTCTCAGGTCTTAATGTGGCTTTATTGACGTCAAATCGAATACCGGTGGCGATAATCTTACCATCGGTGAAGACCTTGTCATATAGCGGAACAGCCCCTTTGCCGACTCTGATGTTTTTCATGTAACCTAAATGACCACCGGTCGGGTTGTGGTATGCAAAAGTAAGTCCGAGCGGATTATAGCTCATGTTTGGGATATTAAGAACTCTTGCATCATCAAGGTAAACCTTCAGAGCTCTTTTGTTAAAGGAAATAGAAACGCGTCTCCAGCCCGGCTGGGAACGTGCAGCATCCTCACGGGAACTTTGCCCGAATCCGGGATAATGAGCGGTAGTGGTTCCATAATTGACGGAATTTTGGGTTATCTTAATCCTGTCAACTCTGTTATTGCTGCCGGGGTTGGCGCTTCTATTCAGGCTGCTCTGGTTTTTCCCATCGTAAAATAAAACCCGGTAGGTTCGGTTGTGATTGTCAAAGTAGGCATCAAACTCAACAGTAAATTCATCGGGCAGATAATCTTCATAGCCGTTGGTCATCATAGGGACAATACCCCCGGTACTGTTGCTGTTTGTATTGATAAACATAATCACGTTTTCACCGTTAAAAACGGCATTTTCTACTGAGCCGTTGACCAGATCCCATCTGCTGGGAAATTCGCCATTACGTTCACCTTCCTGATTGTCTTCAAAAATAATCTCATCGCCCGAAACAAAATCAAACTTTGACCAATCAAGGCCGGTTTGTTGCTGAGCGAATCCTTTGCTGCATAAGAAAACAGAAACTGCTAAAGCAAGAATAACCAATACTTTAAGTATCTTCATATTACTGTCCATTGCCTACTCTCACGTTTTCGGCTTTACCGCCTTACTCTTTTTGCTTACTGCGCGGGTTTTCAGGGATGTCCCGCAGTTTAGATTTCATAGCCATACACACAACGTTTGCGACTATACGAAATTGTCCTAAGGCAATTTTAGTCAAGCCGATGACGATACTCGCTAATCTCTGTCAGATATTTGTACTTCAGTTCAATTCTATCTCTTATTCTTTATCAAAGCGGCTTTCCCTGCAGATACTTATATCTGTCGTAAGAAGCTTTCCCATAAAGAATAAACTGAAAATAGTCGCAGGGCTTATTATGTAAAGTATATTTTTTCGTATCCGGAGCTTCCAGCTCTGGTTTTATCTTTTCTTCGTAGTTGCACTTCTTTGGTTTTTCATTTTCATGTAGAACAAGTTGCCAACTTGTTTAGCGCAATTTACCAAATTGCGGTACATCTCCCTGCTCGGCTTCCGATGGACTTGCTACTCTTTCTTCTGTCTTCTTTCAGGGGTGGTGAGCTCCAGCTCGCCACAACATCCTGCTGTCCTCCCGCAGGCTTTTCTCTTTACTTCGCTGTAGGGGCGGTTCACGAACCGCCCACTCTTTGCTCTCCTCCCGCAGGTTTTTCTCTTTTTTCGTATCCGGAGCTTCCAGCTCTGGCTTTATCTTTTCTTCGTAGCTGCACTTCTTTGGTTTTTATTTTTCTTGTAGAACAAGCTGCTAACTTGTTCAGCGCAATTTACCAAATTGCGGTACT